>JACCEB010985415.1_pt1 | contig 12176 bp, 10 predicted proteins | sample 7454761 | NCBI WGS metagenome assembly JACCEB01 (sample SAMN15323454, study PRJNA562643) | freshwater metagenome | isolation source: river surface water | place: USA:Blue River Watershed | collected 2017-08-18 | reverse complement strand
CGGCACCATCGGCACCATCGGCACCATCGGCACCATCGGCACCATCGGCACCATCGGCACCATCGGCACCATCGGCACCATCAGTCCCATCAGTCCCATCAGTCCCATCAGTCCCATCGGTCCCATCGGTCCCATGAGCCCCCTCGGCCCCATTTCCACCACCGCTCAGGGGCTCTTCTCCCCCCATTGGCAAAGGCATCTGCTCCTCCGCTTTGGCTTTCACCGCCTTTTCCTTTTTCCCCTTCCCCGCCTCGACAACCTCTGCCTTCGGCAAATCAAGACGCCTCAGCTCCGAGGCATTCGGAAGCTCTTCAGTCGCCCGTATCCCGAAATGCTGGAGGAAATACTCCGTCGTCGAGTACAGCAACGGACGCCCCGGTAAATCCGACCGACCGCAAATCCGAATCAACCCGCGGTCCAACAGCACCTGCATCATCCCATCCACCGCCACCCCACGCACCGCCTCGATATCCGCACGCGTCACCGGTTGCCGATACGCAATGATCGCCAACGTCTCAAGGGCCGGTCCCGATAACCGCGTCGGCTTCGCCTCCGGAAAAAGCTGCCGGACCCACATCGCCGTCTCCGCCGATGTCACAAACGTCCACCCATTCGCCTGCTCCACCAAAATATAAGCCCTCTCTAACCGAGGGTACTCCTCCCGCAAACCCTCCAGCGCCAACCGAACGTCATCTTCAATGAAACCCGCAAACGATTGAGGCGTATCACCCGTGTGCTCCGCCCCCTGCTCACGCCCTCGCTGAATGGCGGCCCAAATCTCCTTCACCGAAATCGGTTTCGGCGACGCAAAAACCAAGGCTTCAACGACTTTCTTAAATTCCATGTTCGCCTCCCGATTTAAACCGCAACCCGAATCACCTCGATATCCGCAAAAGGAGCCACCTGCACCACACGCAACTGCTTCATCCGCACCAACTCCAACAAAGCCAAAAACGTCACCACAATCTCCGCACGCGACGCCGTATCTCGAAACAACTCCGTAAACTTCAACGGCACCCCGCCAGAAGTCATCTTCAGCACCAAATCAATCTTGTCCCCCACCGTGAAGTTTTCCTCGAAAATCTCCCGCAAATCCTCCTTCCGATTCACCCGCTTCAACACCTGATTGAAGGCATTAATCAGGTCGAAAACACTCACATCCCCCAGCGGACGCTCCGCAACCGCCTCCGGATTTTCCGGAATCCGACGGAAAACCGCCTCTTGCTCAATCTCGCGCCGCTGCAAATCCGCCGCTACATCCTTAAATTTCTTGTACTCAATCAACTGCCTCACCAACTCCCAACGCGGATCCTCCTCTTCCGCCTCCTCCTCCGGCGGTTGAACCGACACCGGCAACAAACTCCGACTCTTGATGTAAATCAGGTTGGCCGCCATCACCACAAACTCACCCGCCACATCCAAATCCAACACCTTGAAGGCATCCATGAACTCCAAGTACGAACGCGTGATCTTCTCAATCGAGATATCGTAAATGTCCACCTCATCGCGCTTGATGAGATACAGCAACAAATCCAGCGGCCCCTCAAAGACCTCCAACTTCACCTTGTACTCTCCAGAATCCATTTCCCGCCAAACCTAACGACCCGCCCCCCCAATGTGAACCGCGAACCATTCGCCCCAAGAGCCGACCACAGCCCACGCAACCCAAGTTTTTACCACTCGCGACTGCTAAGTTCGGGAACTCAGCCTGCATCCAAAATTGAAATGAACAGAGACCACAGCCCACCGGAACACCTCACGGCCGTGCAACAACTCTTCATCGAACATCAACCCGGCATTCGAGCCTACATCCTGTCCATCGTCCGAGACTTCTCTCTCGCTCAAGATGTCCTCCAAGAAACCTTCCTGAAAATCACCCGCAAAGCCGCCAACTTCCAACTCGGCACCAACTTCATGGCATGGGCCTGTACCATCGCCCGATTCGAGTCCCTCACCAGCCTACGAAAAGCCAACAAACCCGGGCTCGAATCTGCCACCCTCGAACTGCTCGCCGCCACTGAGGAGACCGACCCCCCCGAAATCCGGACCGATTGGTTGGCCGCCTGTCTCAAAAAACTGACCCCCACCGTGCAGCGACTTCTTCACCTCCGCTATCAAGACGCCCTCAAACCCGCAGAAATCGCGCGCCTCGTCAACTGGACACCCAACTCCGTCTGCGTCGCCACCTCTCGGGCGCGAACCGAACTCCGTAAGTGCATCGAACGGCTGCAAACAGCCACTCAAGAACCATGAACAACGAGCGACTCACCGTCCTTCTCTCACGCTACTTCGACGATTCCATCTCCCACGCCGAAATCCGAGAGCTCGATGCCCTCCTTCAAACCCAACCCCAAGCAAGAGTCTCCTTCCTCCAAGAAGCACGCCTCCACGGCGCACTTCGCGAATGGGGTCTCGCAGAGGGAAACCTCTCGGTACTCCAATCATCCACTCCCACCCCACCCGCACCTCTCCCCACCCCTTCAGAAACCCAACAAATCGCCCGCCTCTTCCCGTCACCCCTCCGATCCATCCTGCAAATCGCGGCGAGTCTTTTGATTGGCGCCTTCCTCTCGTCAGTCGTCTGGTCCTATAATACGCGAGCAACCCCTGCCGGATGGACCAATCAACCCATCCCCGTTGACCTTCCCGCGGGAACCCCCGCCGAGCTCCCCCTCCCCGCCGGCGCTCCCCTCTCGTTCGGCATTCTGTCCGGGGACCCCGCCTCGTGGACACTCTCTCCCGACGGGTCCTTGCCTCGAAGTGTCCTCCGCTTCATCCAAGCCGGTGCCGACGCCGCAGGCCCCGCCGAAATGGCAACCTCCTGCGACGTATTTCAGCTAGTCGATCTCTCGAACATCCCCCGCGACGGCGGAGAAACACTCCTAGAAATTTCAGTAGAGCACGCCGATTTTTCCAATGATCCCAACCCTGCACACCGGTTCGGCTGCCGCATCTTTACCTACGAGGGATGTCCCTCAGAAATCATGACCCAATGGCCCAAACCCATGGAGAGAGCGCTCTCCTCAGCCGCCGCTTACGTTCCCCCAGGCTCAGCCCACCGCACATGGACGCGACTCTCCGCGAAAGCCACAGTCCCGCCCACTGCACAGTTCGCAATCATCCAACTGGTTGCATCAGACGTATCTCGAAAGGTCACCCAGCCCGCCGCGTTCGGTTCGCTCTACGCGCGAGACATCCAAATCCACTGGAAACGCATCCCCACACCCGCCTCGGCGATGGCAAAACGATAACCCCTCGCCAAAACCCCACCATTTCTACCTCCGGCCAGACCTCACATCGCGTTCAACGCAGCAATCAAAGCGTCAAAACGCCCCTTCTGCTCTTCCTTGGACACCGGCGCGTTGTCGATCGCCATCTTTGATGTCTCAACGACGTGTTCAGAAGGAAACTCCTTCGCAAACGAGCTCAGCGTACACGGACTAGCAGACCCATATTTGATGCGTGAATCGCACCAAGTGATAGTCAAACTCCTCATCGCTCGGGTAATGCCCACGTAGAGGAGACGCCGCTCCTCATCAATCGTCCCCTCCAGCTTGGACCGCGAATGCGGTAACACCCCCTCCTCAAATCCAATCAGATACACGCTCGGATATTCTAATCCCTTCGCAGCGTGCATCGTAATCAGTGTCACACCGCCTCGATCCTCATCCTCCTCATCGTCAGCTTCCTGACGCAACATCATATCGTCCAAAAACTCGCGCAATCCGTAGGCGCCTTTACGGTCCTTTTTCTCAAACTCTTGAGTGAACCCCGAAATCAACTCGCGAACATTCGTTTCACGACCCTGCGCTTCTTCCACGGTCTTACATGAACGCTTAATTTCCTCGTAGTACCCCACCGACTCAACCCACTCTGCGAGGACCTTCGGCTGGTCGGCCAACGGTTCAAGCATGCGACTCTCTGCCTGATCCATCATTTCAACAAAAGCCCCCAACGCAGAACGCGCACGCTGGCTGAGACCTGACAAAAACTCGTGGTCCTGAATGATTTTCCAAATACTGCAACCCGCTTTCGCAGAGGCTTCCGTCGCAGCCTCAATCGTTCCCTCACCAATCCCTCGCGGCGGAGTGTTGATGATTCGCAACAGCGACACGTCATCGTCCGTATTCAACAAAACACTCGCGTACGCCAACAAATCCTTAATCTCCCGTCGATCAAAGAAGCTCTTCCCTCCCACGACCCGGTAAGGCACTTTCAACTGCCGCAACTGCTGCTCAATCAAGCGAGACTGCTGATTAGTCCGAAACAGTACCGCAAAGTCCTCCCAATGCAGATGCTCCGTCGCCTGCCGGAGATGAATCTCTCCCGCGATAAACTCCGCCTCCGCTCGATCATCCAACATTTGAATCAGCCGCACCGGATCTCCCTGATCTCGCGACGTGCGTAGCCTCTTTGCGCGACGCATCGCGTTGTTCCGAATCACCGCGTTTGCCGTCTCCAAAATCGGCCGCGTCGACCGGTAGTTCTCCTCCAACTTCACCACAACAGGCCCCGGGAAGTGGGTCTCAAACTCCAAAATGTTCGTCACATCCGCGCCCCGCCATCCGTAAATCGACTGGTCATCATCCCCCACCACCGCAACGTTCCGGCGCTCGTCCGCCAGCAAGGTGACCAACTCCAGTTGCAACCGATTCGTATCCTGAAACTCGTCAATCATGATGTGAGAGAACCGAGACTGCCACTTCTCCCGCACATCCCCGTTCTCGCGCAACAACTGCACCGCCAAAATCAGCAGGTCATCAAAATCCACCGCATTCAACGTCTTCAACTCCTCCTGATACCTCAAATAGACCGCCGCCATTAAACTTTGATCGTCACCCGGCGAACGCTCCCTCAACCCCTGATTCTTCAACCGCGAAATCATCGATTTCGCCACATGCGGATCCAACTTCTCGTCCCGCGCAGACACCTTGGTGATGATTTTCCGAATCAGCCCCATCTGATCCCCTTCATCATAAATCGTGAAGTTCCGCTTGTACCCAAGCCGGTCAATATCTCCGCGTAACAACCGCACACACAACGCGTGGAACGTGCTCATCACTACCTGCTTGGCATCCGACTTCTCAATCATTCCTGCCAACCGTTCGCGCATCTCCTTGGCCGCCTTATTCGTAAACGTCACCGCCAAAATCGCCTCCGGCGATACCCCCTGAGCAATCAAATACGCCACGCGTGAGGTAATCACACGCGTCTTTCCCGTACCAGCCCCCGCCAAAATCAGCAAAGGCCCGTCAATCGTTCGAACCGCCTCTTGCTGCTCAGGATTCAAATCAAAAAGTCGGAAACCCATCTGAACTCCACATTAACAAACACTCGCTCGCGCAAAAAAAACCTGTCCCAAAAAACAAATCGGGGCTCCCCGTCAAGAGAGCCCCAACACTGCAAAACCAAACTACTTCTTTGCCGTCGTCACCTTCACAATCCGGAACCCGTACGCGTCAGACTCGCGATCCGGCAAGGAATGAATCCGGCACGAAGACAGGAGCGCTACCTGCAACGATCCATTGTACCAAGACCCACCCCGCAACACCTTCGACTTCGCGCGAACATTCCACGCATCCATGCACCACTCCCAAACGTTCCCACCCAAGTCAAAGAGACCGTTGGCATTAGCAGGGAAACTCGCAACCGGCGCTGTATACTGGAACCCATCCCGATAGCCCTTGATCGCAACTTCAGAGCCCGTCTCCTCACCCGTGTAGTTCCCCGCCCCCTTCACCGGCGGCCATTGTGACCCCCAAGGGAAATGGTCAATGTTGCCAGAGTCTCGCGACTCCGCAGTATTTCCCAACTCCTTCGGTAAACCCACCGCATCACTCCACTCCTTGTCGTAAGGCAATCGATACGACTCGTTCTTGGTCAGCAACTTCGCCTTCTGCTCTTTCTCCGTAAGCCAACGACAAAACGCCATCGCATCCTCCCAACTCACAAACACCACCGGATGATCCGGCGTCTGCTCAAACCCCGGACTCTTCCAATGATTCCGCTTCAACTTCGTTTCCTCCGCAAAGACCGAGTAATCCTTCACCCGCGTCTCGTGCGTCGCCATCATCACCTCTCCAACCTGCACAAACCGCATCCCCAAGCTGTTTTCTGTCGGCTCCGGCTTCGTCGGCGCTTTCGCCGCTTTCAAACTCTCCCAATCCGTCAACGCAATGTGCAACTCCTTCTCCGCCACGTCCGCGCTGTCCTGAATTCCCTTGATCTCGACATCCTTGGCCGCCAACTGCTTCATCAAATCGTCGCGCTGAGGATTCTTGCCCGCCGACTTCGGAAAAGAGGATAAAACCTTCTCAATCTCCGCGCGCGACACCTCAGCCTCCTTCAACCGGTCTCGGAACCGCATCAAACGATCCGTTAAACCCTCCATCTTGCGCTCCGCCGCCTTCAACTGCTCCGGCGTCACGTTCCCCGCCGCATCGTCCGTCGGCTTCGGTGGAACCGGTGGCGGTAACGCCTCGCCCGATTTCGTCTCGCGCATCGCAGGCCCCGTCGGCGGAACCGGCGGAAGACCAGAATCCGTATCGTCCCCATCCTTCTTCGGAGCACCAGGCGTCAAGGCAGCAAGCTTCGTCGCGTCCTCCTGCGACAGAGGCGGAGTAAACGGCACGTCATTGCCCTTCACCGGCTTCCCTCCCTCCGACACCTGCTCCCCTTTCGGCACCTCCGCAATCCCATTACCGCCGCCATCAAGCGCTTGCTCCTCGCGAGGAATCCCAATGTAAGCCCCTACACCCAACCCCACCACAATCAACGCCGCTACCCACACGCCAGCGCCCCGACGCTTCTTCGGGGTCACATCCTCCGTCAACGACTTCTTCGACCCCAGCGGACGTGAAATCTCACGGACACCCGCCTCATCCCGATCACCCTCGTCGTCCAAAAAGTCCGACCCTCCGGCAACCTTCGAATCCTTCGTCTCCGCAATCACCGTGTCAGGCGTTGGATTCGTGCCAAACAAATCCTCCAACGCAGCAATGCTCTGCGGCCGATCCGCCGGATTCGGCGACAAGCCCGCCAAAATCGCGCGCTCCCACTGGGCCGGAATCATTGCCGCTCGAACCTGAGCACGCAGCCGCTGCCCAATTAAGGCCAACCCCTTGCCCGAGCGAATCTCCGCCTCAATGTCTTCCGCCTCAAACGGAGTCTTTCCCGTCACCAAATTATAAACCGTTGCGGACAAACCATAAACATCATCCGCTACAGTCGGCGCCGCTCCGTCCAGTACGTCCGCTGGTGAATAAGCCGCGTTATCTCCCGCCGAGTTCACGCGACGCAACGCATCCGTCACTAACCGGCTTATCCCAAAATCGCACATGTACAGGTGCCCCGATGGCTCCAAAATCATGTCCATCGGAGTCACGTCCCCATGCACCACCCCAATCGCGTGCACCTCCTTCAACGTGTCCAACAGCGGCTGCAGCCAACGAATCGCCGCGTCAGAATCAAAAAAACCACCCGGCTGCTCCTGCAGCATCCGCGTCAACGACTCACCCGTGAAGGTGTCCATCACCATGCCCGTCCAATCCGGCTCCTCAATCAAATCAATCACCCGCAAAATATTCGGGTGAATCAACTGCTTCGCTTTACGAAACTCCGCCCGCAAATCCGCAATCAATTGAGGATCCAACGCCACCTCATTCGGGATGAAATGGACCGAAACCTCTTTGCCCGTCACCTCATCGTCCGCAATCCACACCATCTCGTCCCCAATCGCCGTCGGCACCGCCCGCTTCAAAATATATGCATTGGCCAAACGCTGTCCCGCTTTCAAAACCTCCGGATCGAAAGTGGCAATCGGAAAGGTCCGGCCAGAACCGGAAGAACCGTCCTCAGAAGAGGTTGCACCATCGAAGGAATCCGAACCGGATCCCGCGCCTTCGGCACCCCCGAAATCATCGGGGTTCTGTGAGTCGGAAAAATCGTCAGCCATCGCGCCCTGGCCTAGCAGAAAACAGTCCCAGACCGCCACGGTTTTTTCCCCGAACAGCGCGGTTGCCGAATCCCTTTCTCAGCCACACGCTCTCCAATCCCCCACCCTTCGCCATGACCCACCCCAAAGAATCGGCTCTCATCATCGTTGGACACGGTTCCACCCAGAATCCTGACTCCAGCGCCCCCACTTTCGATCACGCCGCCACCCTCCGCGACGCGGGTCACTTCCAGGAAGTCCACTGCGCCTTTTGGAAGGAAGAACCCAGCCTCCGGCAGGTCCTCCACATGGTCGACTCTCCGACCGTTTACGTGGTACCAAACTTTATTAGTGAAGGTTACTTCACCCGAACCGTCATCCCCCGCGAACTCGAACTCACCGGAACAACCTCTACCGTCGGCGGAAAAACGGTCCACTACTGCGAACCCGTCGGAAACCACGCGAAAGTAACGGAACTCCTCCTCAAACGAGCTCGTGAGGTCGCTGGAACGTTCCCGCTCGACCAGTCCAGTCTCCTCGTCGTCGGTCACGGCACCAACCTCAATGACAACTCCGCCCTCGCCGCAAAGCGAGAAGTCGAAAAAATCCGCGAACTCGATATCTTTGGCGAAGTTCTCAACACCTACATGGAAGAGGCCCCGCTCATCGCAGAATGGGACACCCTCACTCAGTTCCCCAACGTCGTCGTCGTTCCCTTCTTCATCGCGGACGGCCTCCACTCCTACCAAGATATCCCCGTCCTGCTCGGGATCGAGTCCGAGACCGGCGCCGCCGCCAGCCAACGCGACGTCTTTCGAAACAACCCCTACCATCTGCGTGGCAAAAACCTCGCCTACGCCAGCGCCATCGGCACCGCGCCCGATTTCGCCCAAGTCATCCTCGACCAAGTCGCACTCTTCGGCGCCCCCGCAACTCCAGCCCCCTGATACGCCCCCCATGCCCCGTAACCTGACCCACCTCATCGCGTCTTGGACCCAAGCGCCCACAACCCTGATCGGGCAAATCGCCATTCTTCATCACGGTGACAACGAGTCGTTCGAACTCCGACACGCTGACGAAATCGAGCTCCCCCCCGACCGCCTCGTCACCCACCACCATCCCGAAGCCGCCAGAGAACTCTCCTTCACCGACCAGTCAGGGGAATACCGTCCGCTGAAAACAGCCCCCACCCTGCGGCGAGGTTGGCGCCTCGTGCTCCAAACCACGGAGCACCTCCGCATCGCGCTAGACCATTTCTATCCGGCGATGACCGCCCTTTACGCCTCGCTCCTTGACCAAACTCTAAGGCCGGTGCCGCTCAGAGAAACTCTGGACCGTCAGACCGGAATGTACGCCGCAACGAAAAGACTCACCGAATCCGAAGCCCACGTGCTCGTCTGCGCGGCCTGCGACGACTCAAACTGTCTTAAAAAAGTGCTTTGGACCCTCGACGGTACAAACCACTTTCTTGGTCTCCCCGAAGATCAACGCCGCCACGAAAGCGCCCCCAACCGCATCCCCCTCCTCTGCCACGAAGCCTGCAACATTCTCGTGGCCAAAGCGCGCGAAGTGGTCAAAAAACGGGAACGAGCCGCAGCGGCCATTCAACCCGCTACACCCTGACCCACCCGCCCTGCTGAAGCAACGTGCTCAAACCAACCGCAGTCCCTCGCACAACAGCCCCGCTCGCCCTCAAAGCGAGCCGCATGTGGTGCCCTGACCGAGGACTCCTTCGCGAGGCAGGAGTTGTGATCAGAGACGGCCTCATCGCGGCATCCGGACGTTGGGAAGAGGATTGTTTACCCCTCCTCCCTCCAAAAACCACCGTTCAGGAAATGGGTAACGTTACCCTCCTGCCAGGTCTCATTAACGCACACACCCACCTCGACTACTCCTCGATGCGGTTTGCCATTTGCCGGCCAAAAAGTTTCACCGGCTGGGTCCAAAAACTGAACTCCATCAAGCGGCAACTCGATCCGTCCATGTGCCTGGACGCCATTCGCCGCGGATTCGAGGAAGCGCTCGCTTTCGGAACCACCTCCATCTGCACCATGGAGGCGTTCCCTGAACTCATGCCCCACGTTCCCCCTCCACCCATGCGTACGTGGTGGTGCTACGAAATGATTGACGTCCGCCACCGCAACACACCCGAAGAGGTCGTCGAAGGGGCTCTCCGCTTCTTCGGCGAATGGCGCGACACCCTCAGTCATTCTGGCCTCAATCCTCACGCTCCTTACACCGCATCAGCCCCGCTGTTCCGGCTCGCCGCAGAGTGTGGAAACAAACTCAACCTGCTCCTCACCACCCACGTCGCCGAATCATCCGAGGAATGGGACATGTTCAACACAGCAACAGGCCCCCTTCACGAGTTCCTTTCAAGCATCGGACGCCCCATGGACGATTGCGGGGACCAAACGCCCTTCCAGAAGTGGTTCGATCACCATGGATCCCAACGCTGGCTGCTCGCTCACATGAACCGGTTGTCAGACCGAGACCTCGAGCACCTCGCCCGTTTTCCAACAGACACCCGTCCCACGGTCGTCCACTGCCCCGGAAGCCATCGTTACTTTGATCACCCGCCCTTCCCCTACCAAGAACTCCGGTCGAGGGAGATACCCGTCTGCCTCGGCACAGATTCCCTCGCCAGCACAGACTCCCTCAGCCTCTTCAGCGAAATGCGATCCGCCTCTCGAACCCTCACCGAGGACGCCGACGACCTGTTGAGGATGATCACCAGCATTCCCGGCGATATCTTGGCCCCCCGCACCGCCCTCGGTACTCTACGCGCCAACGCCCCAGCGGACCTCATCGCGCTCCCACTCTCAGCAGAATCCGCTCGCGCCATTGTCGACTATGAACAACGCGTCCCTTGGGTCATGATTGCATCAAAGATGGTCGTCAATCGTCTCTAAACCCGCAGCGTCCCGTGTCTCCCTCCTCCCTGATTCGTTTGTCGTTTGTTCTTCTCGCAGCGTCCGTCGCAGCGCCCTCCTCAGAAGCCGTCGAAACCAAGAAAAAGAAGCCTGCACCCACAACAAAACCAGTTGCCCCAGCGCCAAAGAAGGCTGACCCAGACCGGTTCCAGTCCCAGAACGCTCCCTCACCACTCCCCCCCGAGCAGCCCGGCGATTCCCTCGGTCTCGCAGCCCGAGGCGCCATCTGCATCAACGCTGGCACCGGCGAAGTCGTCTTCGAAAAAAATGCCGACGAAGCCTTCTACCCAGCCAGTACGACCAAAATGATGACCGCACTTCTGGTCATCGAATCCGGTCAACTGGACGCAGAAGTCGTAATCCAAAACGAGGACGCGGCCGTCGGCGAAAGCAGCCTCTCCGTCAAACCGGGCGAGCAAATCAAGCGGATGCAAATGCTCTACGGCCTCATGCTCAAAAGCGCGAACGACGTCGCCCATGCGCTCGGACGAGACAACGCCGGAACCATGGCGTTGTTTGCGGAAAAAATGACCGTTCGAGCGAAAGAACTCGGCTGCACCAACACCCATTTCACCAATCCTCACGGTCTGCACCACCCAGACCATTACACCTCGCCCCGCGACCTCGCCACCATCGCGAGAGCCGCCATGCAAAACCCCGTTTTTCGACACCTCGTCTCCAGCAAAACCGCCAAGTGGTCCGCTTCTGGAGGGAGTTGGACTCTTTCAAATCACAACCGGCTTCTCGAAAAATACCCCGACTGTAACGGCATAAAAACCGGCTACACCATCCCGGCTCAGCAAGTCCTCGTCAGTTCGGCCTCCAGAAATGGCATCAACGCCATCGCCGTGGTCATGCACACCAACAAACCCGGGATCTGGGAAGATAGCGCGAAACTCCTCGATCTCGTTCTCGGTCCCGCTCCGGTCACAGAATCAGACTCGAAAACCAACCCTCCGAAATCCGCGACACCCGCGAAAAAGTCTCGCTGAGTCGGGCGCCGACCCCCTCAGTTCCGCGTTGACACATTGTCGCAGGGCTGGTGCGTTATCTGCGCCGCTCCCTGCCCTTGGCAGCCTGCGGAGTTCCAACCCAAAACAATCAACACCCCCTCAAATTAAGAATGAGCACTGTGGATAACCCAAGTCAGGGCGCCCAAGCGCCGAACGCGAACCGCCTTCTATGGGCAGGTTTCATGGCCATCCTCGCCGCCGGCGTGGGCTTCGCTCTCCGCGGAGGCATCTTCCCCCTCTGGGCCAAGGAATTCGGCTTCAGTGCAACCCAACTCGGTGAAATCGGGGGAGCCGGCT
>JACCEB010391092.1_pt1 | contig 12178 bp, 11 predicted proteins | sample 7454761 | NCBI WGS metagenome assembly JACCEB01 (sample SAMN15323454, study PRJNA562643) | freshwater metagenome | isolation source: river surface water | place: USA:Blue River Watershed | collected 2017-08-18 | reverse complement strand
GCGTGCCGCAAGGAACGTATTGGCCATGCCGCCGCCAATGATGAGATGGTCAACACGCGACACAAGATGCTTCAGCACATCAAGCTTGGTCGAAACCTTCGCTCCGCCAACAACGGCAGCCACCGGCTTTTCGGGCGCACCCAGTGCCTTCTCGAGGGCAACCAGTTCTGCTTCCATCGACCGGCCAGCAAAGGCCGGAAGATGATGCGCCAGCCCCTCAGTGGAGGCATGGGCACGGTGCGCGGCAGAGAAGGCATCGTTCACATAGAGATCGCCCAGCGCTGCCATTGAGGCGACCAAAGCCGGATCATTTTTTTCTTCACCAGCATGAAAGCGAGTGTTTTCGAGAACGGTGATGCTGCCGGATGCCAGCCCATCAACTGCAGCTGCGGCCTCTGCCCCCGCACAATCGGCAACAAAGCCAACATCGCGGCCCAAAACATTCGCCAGCGCAGAGACGACTTGGCGCAGCGACATATCGTCACGCCGTTCGCCCTTGGGCCGGCCGAAATGCGCCAGCACCAGTACTTTGGCCCCACGATCGGCCAGTTCAAGCAAGGTCGGCGCAGCAGCGCGCAGACGGGTATCATCCGTCACTGCGCCATTGGCCATCGGAACATTCAGGTCCTCACGCACAAGCACGCGCTTGCCCGTGATATCCCCCATATCGTCCAGTGTCTTGAACCGGCCCATCTGGTTGCTGCCTTTTTTAGATAAGCTTTGCCATCACGCCTGCCGTATCGAGCATGCGGTTGGAAAAGCCCCATTCATTGTCATACCAGCTCAGCACGCGGACCAGCTTGCCATCAATGACCGCTGTTTCGAGGCTGTCGATCGTCGAGCTGTTCGGGCAGTGATTATAATCAATCGAGACCAACGGCTCGTCGGAATAGCCAAGAACACCCTTCATCGGGCCTTCCGCCGCGGCCTTGAGCAGCGCGTTCACTTCCTCAACACTGGTGTCGCGCTTCGGCTGGAAGGTCAAATCCACCACCGAGACATTAGGTGTCGGCACGCGAATGGCCGAGCCATCGAGCTTGCCCTTCAATTCCGGCAGAACTTCACCCACGGCGCGGGCAGCGCCCGTCGTTGTCGGGATCATCGACATGCCAGCCGCACGCGCACGGCGCATATCGGAATGGATTTGGTCGAGGATTTTTTGGTCGTTGGTATAGGCGTGGACAGTCGTCATCAGGCCACGCTCAATGCCAATGGCGTCATTCAACACCTTGGCGAAAGGCGCCAAGCAATTGGTGGTGCAGGAGGCGTTGGAGACGACCTGATGGTCTGCCGTCAGCTTGTCATGGTTCACACCGTAAACAACTGTCAGGTCCACGCCCTTGGCCGGAGCCGAAATCAACACGCGCTTGGCGCCTGCGGTCAGATGCTTGGACGCGCTGTCCTTATCCGTGAAGAAGCCCGTGCACTCCAACGCAATATCAATGCCTTGGGCCGCATGGGGCAGATTGGCCGGGTCGCGTTCTGCCGTCACATGAATGCGCTTGCCGTTGATGATGAGATCATTCCCATCCACCTCAACGCTGCCGTTGAACGCGCCGTGCACGGAATCGCGCTTGAAGAGCAGGGCGTTCGATTTGGCATCAGCCAGATCATTGATCGACACCAGCTCAAGGCCGCAATCCGGGCGCTCAAGGATGGCACGCGCCACATTGCGACCGATGCGGCCAAATCCGTTGATGGCAACCTTCGCCATGTCGTCACTCCCTTTAGTTGGACAATTTCTCCAGAACGCGCGGCACAATTTTTTCCGCCGTCAGGCCGAAATAATCATACAGCGCCTCTGCTGGCGCGGATGCGCCAAAGCGATCAATACCAATGTTCAGACCATCAAGGCCTGTATAGCGTTCCCAGCCCAAGGTGACCCCGGCTTCAATCGAGACAATCAGCGCGTCGCGCGGCAGAAGATCTGCCTTATAGGCGGCGGGCTGCGCATCGAACACTTCGGTGCACGGCATGGAAACGACATCTGCGCCAATCCCTTTAGCCTCAAGCGCGGCTTGGGTGGCGAGAGCAACTTCAACTTCAGAACCCGTGGCAATCAGCACAACCTTACGCGCGGCAGTCGCCGGCTTCAGGCGGTAGCCGCCCTTGGCGCACAGGTTTTCCGAAACGTCAAAACGCACGGCGGGCAGGTTCTGGCGCGACAAGGCCAAGACCGAAGGACCATGTGTCCGCGCCAAAGCCAGCTGCCAACATTCGGCCGTTTCCACGGCATCTGCCGGACGGAACACCGCGACATTGGGCATTGTCCGCAGGCTCATCACATGTTCCACCGGCTGGTGAGTCGGGCCATCTTCGCCCAGACCAATGCTGTCATGCGTCATCACATAAATGACGCGCTGTTCCTGAATGGCCGACAAGCGAATGGCGTTGCGGCAATAATCTGAAAAGACAAGGAAAGTGCCGCCATACGGCACAACCCCGCCATGCAGCGCCATGCCGTTCATCGCTGCTGCCATGCCAAATTCGCGAATGCCATAATAGACATAGCGCCCCGCATAATCCTCGCGCGAATAGGGCGTGGTCGCCTTTGTCTTGGTGTTGTTCGATCCAGTCAGGTCAGCGGACCCGCCGACCATGGCCGGGATGCCAGCGGTTAAGACTTCCAGCGCCATTTCGCTCGACTTGCGGGTGGCAACCTTGGGCGCTGTTTCCGCCAAGGATTTGAGGTAATCCGCCATGGCAGGCACGGCGGGCAGATCGCCTGCCATACGGGCTGTAAATTCCGCCGCACGCGAGTTGCCGGACAAACGACCCTGCCATGCCTTGTGCGCATCGCCGCCCCGCGCGCATTTTGCACGCCATGCATCGAGAATATCAGAGGGAACAACAAAAGGCTCCGCCGTCCAGCCCAGCGCGGCGCGTGTGGCTGCAATTTCATCGGCACCGAGGGGGGAGCCATGCACGCCCGATGTGCCCTGCTTGTTCGGCGCGCCTTTGCCAATCAAAGTGCGGCACGAAATCAAGGACGGGCGGTTGTCCGCCAGCGCAGCGTTAATCGCGCGGCGAATATCCGCAAAATCATGGCCATCGCAGCTTTCGGTATGCCAGCCAGTCGCTTGATAGCGAGCGAGCACATCTTCGCTGGTCGACAAATCAGTCTTGCCGTCAATGGTGATGCGGTTGTCATCCCACAACACAATCATCCGGCCCAAACCCAGATGCCCAGCCAAACCAATGGCTTCGTGGTTAATGCCTTCCATCAGGCAGCCATCGCCTGCAATCACCCATGTCCGGTGATCGACCAGATCATCGCTATACACGGCATTCAGATGCCGCTCTGCCATGGCCATGCCAACAGCCATCGCAAGGCCTTGACCCAAGGGGCCAGTCGTTGATTCAACGCCGTCCAGCTCAATATTTTCTGGGTGGCCGGCGCACGGGCTGTGGAGTTGGCGGAAGTTGCGAATATCTTCAATTGTCGGGCGCTGATAGCCCGCAAGATACAGCGTAGCATAGGCCAGCATGGAGCCATGGCCTGCGGAGAGAACGAAACGATCCCGATCCGCCCATTTTGGGGCTGCGGGATCAAATTTCATAAATTCCGTAAACAAAACCGTCGCAACATCAGCCATCCCCATGGGCATCCCCGGGTGGCCGGAATTGGCGGCTTGCACGGCGTCCATCGACAACGCGCGAATTGCGTTGGCGAGTTGCTGCGAGTCAACGGTCATGACGGCCCCTTTGGCTGGCCCAGAAATGGGCTGGACGACTCGTCCTACGCAGAGTCGATGCCCTATTGTCGCCCCCTCGAACGATGGTCAACCGAAGTGGTGGCATTTTACTTGCGGCGGGCGGCTTGCATGGTAAGCTTGCGCCATGTCCAATGATCGAAAGAACAACGCCTTAGCGCGCATTGCTGCTGCGCTTGAGCGACTCACCACTCTCGCAGACACGCCCATTTCGGGTCATTCTGATGCTGCCGCGACAGAAGCTGAATTGGCTGCTCTGTCCGCGCGACATGCCAAATTGAAAGAAGAAGCAACAATTGCGCTCTCCGCTCTTGATGCCGTTATTGCGCGCGCCTCTGCTGGAGGGCGCAGCTAATGGCCAAGGTTGATCTGCTGATTGCTGGCAATAGTTACACCGTGGCCTGCCGCGATGGCGAAGAGGCAAATCTGCTGGCCGCTGCTGCTTTGGTAGACGCCAAAGCCCAACAAGCGCGGCAAGGCTTGGGCGGAATGAGCGAAATTCGGCAGCTGCTTTTTGCATCGCTTTTGCTGGCAGATGAGCTGGCAGACCAGCGGCGATCGGGACGCGGCCCAGCGGCACCAGCCCCCGCCGCTGCGCCATCAGGTGACACAGGCGCAGACGCCGACTTGCTTGAAGAGATTGCAGATCGTTTGGAAAAGCTTGCCTCGCGCCTTGAGCAACGCGGCTGACGCGCCTATATGGGCCTTGGCGGATGCTGCCTTGTGCGCGCTGATGAGATTATCCCTGAGGCGATTCCACATCCATGGGGGCTGTCCCTGCCCAGGCCCTGGCCTGACGCACATGGTCCCCACCTGACGTACTTGGCGTCAGAGGATATTCCGGCAAACGGCTATGGTGGGTCCGCCAACCCATGACAGATATGACCAAGTCTGATCTTAGAAAACAGGCGCGGGCCAAGCGGCGGGACTTTGCCCGCACTCGCGGCACCGCGCTTTTCCCGCCAGATGCCGCCTCTCTGCGCCCTTTGACAGACTTGCTCTCACCCGGCCTGTGCCTTGCGGGCTATGTCGCAATGGGGAGCGAGGCAGACCCTGCGGGCGTGCTTGCCCAGTGGCATCAGTGCCATCAGCCATTGGCCCTGCCCTGGATTGGCCCTGACGCTGGCCCAATGCTGTTCCGTCAATGGCTGCCTGGCGATCCGTTAGAAATGGCAGCGGCTGGTTTTGACCAACCTCTGATAGCAGCCCCTTTGGCAAGGCCAGATGTGCTGCTGATCCCGCTGTTAGGCTTTGATCGAGCAGGCAACCGGCTGGGCCAAGGGGCTGGCTATTATGATCGTGCACTTGCCCAAATGCCCCATGCCCTGCGCATTGGCCTTGGATGGTCGGTCCAAGAATTTGCAGAGCTGCCGGCTGATCCTTGGGATATGCCGCTTGACGCCATCTTGACGGAAGCCGAATGGATCACCCCACCCTCCAGCCGGATAACAGCATGAAACACATAGATCAGCCCAGTTGGCGCAAGCCCGTCGGCACGCTTGGCATTTTGGCCTATATGACAATTTGGGCCGTGCTGGTCGCCAGCCTCTCAACATGGGTCAGCGCGTGGCCGGTGCTGGTGCAATCCATATTCTATCTTATCGCCGGGATCGTCTGGATCTTTCCCTTGCGGCCAATTCTGAAATGGATGGAGACCGGATCTTTCCGGTAAAAGCGCCGCTTCTTTATTAAGAAGTGGCGCGAGTGACGGGGCTCGAACCCGCGACCTCCGGCGTGACAGGCCGGCGCTCTAACCAACTGAGCTACACCCGCGTTTCAGCGTGAGGAGGCGGCCTCTAAGGGAGCGCCTTGGGGCTGTCAAGGCGATCTGCCCGACATTTTTTGTAAGTGACATGGTGAACTCAATATTTCACCGCTTTGGCTTTCCGGCCTTGGCCCAGACTGCCGAGGCCGCTACGCCCTGCTTATGGTCAAAGTCGCCAGTTACAACATTCGCAAAGGCATTGGCACTGACCGGCGCCGTCGCCCGGCCCGTGTGCTGGATGTGCTGAACGAAATTGGCGCTGATATCATTGCCCTGCAAGAAGCAGATCGTCGTTTCGGGTTGCGCCAATCAGCACTCCCGCCTGAGCTGATTGCCGCCGAGACAGACTATATTCCCGTGCCATTTGAAACACGCGCTGACTCCCTCGGCCATCACGGCAATGCGATTCTGGTGCGCCGGGGGTTTTCGGTTTTGGCGCATGACATTCTTCATTTGCCGACCATTGAGCCTCGGGGCGCCGTGCTGGCTGATATTGATGTGGGGGGCGCAGCTGTGCGCATTGTGGGCATGCATCTAGACCTGTCGGGGCTGAGGCGGCGGCAGCAAGTGCGTGCTGTTTTGGCCGAAGTGGATCGCCGCGACCCGCCCCTGCCCTCAATTTTAATGGGGGATATGAACCAATGGTCGCATCATGGCGGCTGCATGGATGAATTTGTGGGCGGACACCATCTGGCCCATACTGGGCCCAGTTTTCACAGCCAAAGGCCCATGGCGCGGCTTGACCGCATTTTTGTGAGTGCAGATCTCCATATTTTGGCGGCAGGAACGCATCACAGCCTAAAGGCCCGTCAAGCGTCTGACCATTTGCCAGTTTGGGCAGAACTTTCGTTCGGCTGACCTTTGGGCTATCGGCTTTGGCATGAGTTCAGCCAAGCTTCGCATCGCTATGTTCAGCGGCAATTATAACTATGTGCGAGATGGGGCTAATCAAGCACTTAACCGCTTGGTTGGGTTTCTGCTGCGCCAGAATGTGGCTGTGCGAATCTACTCTCCAACCACTGACACACCTGATTTTCCGCCCACGGGCGATCTGGTGAGCGTTGCCTCAATACCCCTGCCCTTTGGGCGCGGGGAATATCGGCTGGCGCGCGGGCTGACAAAAGCCGCGCGGCGAGATTTAGAGGCTTTTGGCCCTGATATTGTGCATGTGGCTGCCCCGGATATATTGGGGCATCGCGCGATCAGCTGGGCCCGCAAACGCGGCATTCCTGTTCTGGCCTCGATGCACACGCGCTTTGAAACCTATCCACGTTATTACGGCTTGGGCTTTTTAGAAGCACCTTTAGAGGCCATGTTGCGCCGGTTTTACCGGCGGTGTGACGCTGTGGTTGCGCCTTCAGAATCCATGGCGCAGGTCATGCGGGCGCAGGGGATGGGCGAGACTATCGGCATTTGGACACGCGGCATTGATACAAGCATTTTCAACCCCAGCCAGCGTGACCTTGGCTGGCGTCGCAGCCTTGGCATTGACGATGCGGAACCCGTTATTGGCTTTTTGGGCCGGTTGGTGATGGAAAAAGGCTTAGATGTCTTTGCCAACAGCATTGAGGCACTGCGCGCACGCAACATAGCGCATCGTGTGCTTGTGATTGGCGATGGCCCGGCGCGAGACTGGTTTGCCCAGCGCCTGCCCGGCAGCGTCTTTATAGGCTTTCAATCTGGGGCAGATTTAGGTCGGGCTGTTGCCTCAATGGATATGTTGTTTAATCCATCCGTAACAGAAACCTTCGGCAATGTGACTTTGGAAACCATGGCTTGCGGCATTCCCGTTATTGCAGCCCATGCGACAGGCAGCGAATCTTTGGTGCAAAATGGCGTTACGGGGCAATTGGTGCCCCCCGGCGACATTGCGGCCTATGCTGATGCCCTTGCCCGATATTGCACCGACGCCGCTTTGCGGCAGGCCCATGGCGCGGCAGGCGCCAAAGCGAGCAGCGCCTATGATTGGGACAGCGTTAATCAGGCCGTGCTGGATCAATATCAGCGGATGAGCCTTCACCGCCGCGTGCCGCATGGCTGAGCTATTTGATCAAGAGGGGCCACCTGCCCCGCTGGCAGAACGGCTGCGGCCCTCTGCAATCAGCGAGGTGGTGGGCCAAGAGCATTTAACGGGGCCGCAAGGCGCAATTGGCCGGATGCTGGCCGCAGGCAAGCTATCGTCCATGATTCTCTGGGGGCCGCCGGGCACGGGCAAAACGACAATTGCCCGCTTGCTGGCCGATGCTGTGGGCCTGCGCTTTGAGCCGCTATCTGCCGTATTCTCGGGTGTTGCCGATTTGAAGAAGGCCTTTGCGGCTGCCGAAGACCATGCCCGGACAGGCCAAGCGACGCTGCTCTTTGTTGATGAAATCCACCGCTTCAACCGCGCGCAGCAAGATAGCTTCTTGCCCTATGTCGAAAAGGGCACTGTGACGCTGGTGGGGGCGACAACGGAAAACCCCAGCTTTGAACTCAACGCCGCTGTGCTGAGCCGCGCGCAAGTGCTGGTGCTGCACCGGCTGGATGCGGCAGCGCTCGACACACTGCTGGCGCGCGCTGAAACGTTAATGGGCCAGAAGCTGCCGCTGACAGAAGATGCGCGGGCTGCCCTGATTGCGTCAGCTGATGGCGATGGGCGCTTTCTGCTCAATCAGGCCGAAACGCTGTTCTCGATCCAAATCGACGAGGTCTTAGACCCGCAGGCGCTCGCGGCGCTGCTACACCGGCGCATGCCCGTTTATGACAAGGACCGCGAGGGGCATTACAACCTGATTTCCGCGCTCCACAAAAGCCTGCGCGGCTCAGACCCACAGGCGGCGCTCTATTATCTCGCGCGGATGCTCGTGGCGGGGGAAGAACCGCTTTATGTGCTGCGCCGTTTGGTGCGCTTTGCCAGCGAAGATATTGGCCTGGCAGACCCGCAGGCACTAGTCCAATGCTTGGCCGCCAAGGATGCCTATGATTTTCTGGGCAGTCCGGAAGGCGAATTGGCCATTGTGCAAGCCTGCCTCTATTTGGCGACAGCGCCCAAATCCAATGCCGCTTATGCCGCGCAAAAAGCGGCGTGGAAATCTGCCAGAGACACTGGCTCTTTAATGCCGCCCGCCAATATCCTTAACGCCCCCACAAATCTGATGAAAAATTTGGGCTATGGCAAAGGCTATGCCTATGATCATGATCAGGACGGGGCCTTTAGCGGCGATAATTATTGGCCGGAAGAGATGACACCCCAAGGCTTTTACGCCCCCTCCCCACGCGGCTTTGAAGCCAAAATCCGCGAACGGCTGGCTTATTGGGACAAGCTCCGCGTCGAAAAACAGCGCAGCTAACGTAAACGTAAGGTTATGCTGGACAGGCGCGCCAGTTTCGGCAAAAAACTATCGTCATGACACTTCCAGCTATTTTTGATCGCCTTCGCCTTCCCGTCATTGCCTCGCCACTGTTCCTCGTTTCGGGGCCAGAACTGGTGATTGCCCAGTGTAAAGCGGGTATTGTTGGGTCCTTCCCTGCGCTGAACGCGCGGCCACAATCAATGCTCGATGAATGGATCCACCGGATTACTGAAGAACTCGCAGCGTGGAACCGCGACAATCCTGATCGTCCGGCAGCCCCCTTTGCCGTCAACCAGATTGTCCACAAATCGAACAATCGCTGGGAAGAAGACCTTGTAACCTGCGAAAAATGGCAGGTGCCAATCATCATCACCTCGCTTGGCGCGCGGGAAGATTTGAACACTGCCGTCAAAAACTGGGGCGGCATCACGCTGCATGACGTGATTGATGATCGCTTTGCCCGCAAGGCCATTGAAAAGGGGGCCACGGGCCTCATCCCAGTGGCAGCAGGCGCGGGTGGCCATGCAGGCACGCTCTCACCCTTTGCGCTGGTTCAGGAAATTCGCGAATGGTTTGATGGCCCTGTCGCGCTGTCTGGCTCCATTGCCAATGGCGCGGCCGTGTTGGGTGCACAGGCCATGGGCGCGGATTTGGCCTATATTGGCTCGGCGTGGATTGCGACGCATGAAGCCAATGCGGATGAGCAGTACAAGCAAGGCATTGTTGAAGGCCGCGCGTCTGACATTGTCTATTCAGACCTGTTTACGGGTGTGCATGGCAATTATCTGCGCCAATCGATCATCAAGGCTGGGCTGGATCCGGACAATCTGCCCAAGGGCGATATCTCAACAATGAACTTTGGCTCCGGCGGCAACACCGAAGCCAAGGCGTGGCGCGACATTTGGGGCTCTGGCCAAGGCGTTGGCGCGGTGAAGGCGGTGGAATCAGTTGCTGACCGCGTCGACCGGCTGGAACGCGAATATCTGGCAGCACGCGACCGGCTGAAGCTGTAAGGCTTCAGCCCGCGCGGCTGGCGGCGATTTTATCTTCGGCGTAAATATCCCATGCGGCGATGAACATCGCGGCAATCACGGGGCCAATGATAAAGCCATTAATGCCCAACACGGAAATGCCACCCAAAGTGGCAATCAGCACGACATAATCTGGCATCCGCGTATCCTTGCCGACAAGGATGGGCCGAAGAATATTGTCGACCATAGAAATCACGAAAAAGCCAATGAACAACAGAGTCATACCACGGCTCGTGTCGCCCGTTGCCAAGAGGTAAATCCCCACTGGCACCCAAATCAGGCCCGTTCCAATGGCCGGCACCAGTGACAAAAGCCCCATCACAACGCCCCACAAAAGCGGCGCATGAATATCCAAAAGATAAAAGGTCAGCCCGCCTAAAATGCCCTGCACAACGGCCACCACAATGCTGCCCTTCACCGTTGCACGAATAACAGTGGTGAATTTGTCAAACAAAGCGCGGCGCTTGCCTTCTTGCAGCGGCAGCCGATTGCTAACTTTTTCTGCAATCATCCGGCCATCGCGCAGGAAGAAATAGGTCAGGTACAGCATGATGCCGAGGCCAATGGCAAAACCAAAGGCGCTTTGCGTCACATCAACCGCCCTTTCCGCTGCCACACGCAACCCACTGGTTAAGAAGGTAGAAAGCCTGTCTTCCAAGCCCTTAATGTCCGTCAGTTCATATTGATCCAATATGCGCAGCAGAGATTTGGGGGCTGCGGCTCGCAAGGTTTCCAGCATGGCGCCAATATCAATTTGGTCCTGCGCCAGACTTTCATAGGTCGACACTGCCTCATCAATCAGCAGCGAACCAATAATCACGGCTGGCACAATCACCAGCGCAAGAATAATCACAAGCGTCAAACCTGCAGCCGTATTGCGATGCCCCCCTAAGCCACGTTGCAGCGCCAGATTAACGGGCATGAAAACAATGGCGGCGACCAAGCCCCATAGGATTGCACCAAAAAAGGGCGAGGCAATCCACATCATGGCCAGCGTGGCCACAATCACAAAGCCAATGAATACGCGATCTTCAATATGGGTCATGCAAAACCGCCCGTTTGTTTTGCCCTGTATAGCGCGTGGACGCGGGCTGTCACGACCTGTGGCGCGGCTCACGCTTGCCCATGATAAAAATCATGCACGGCTTGCGCGACAGCCGCAGACACCCCCGGCGCGCGCTGCAAATCTTCAAGGCTGGCGGCACGCACGGCTCCCGCTGTTCCAAAATGACGCAGCAGCGCCTTTTTGCGCGCAGGCCCAATGCCGGGAACTTCATCGAGCGGGCTCGACGTGATCGCTTTGGCCCGCTTTGTGCGATGTGCGCCAATCGCAAATCGGTGCGCCTCATCGCGCAAGCGCTGGAGATAGAAGAGCACAGGCGCATTGACGGGCAAGCTAAATTCCCGCCCATCGGGAAAATGGAAGATTTCACGGCCCGCATTGCGGTCTGGCCCTTTGGACACGCCAACATAGCAGAGATCTTCAATCCCCAGCGCCTCTAGAACGCCCTTCACGGCACTCACCTGCCCTTTGCCGCCATCTATCAGCACCAGATCAGGCCAAAGGCCCTTATCGCGATCTGGGTCTTCCTCCAGCGCGCGGCCAAAGCGGCGCTCCATCACTTCGCGCATCATCGCAAAGTCATCGCCCGGCACCGTTTCAGCATTGCGGATGTTGAATTTGCGATATTGCCCTTTCTGAAAGCCTTCCGGCCCCGCCACAATCATCGCGCCCAGGGCATTGGTGCCTTGAATATGGCTGTTGTCATAAACTTCAATTCGCTGCGGCGGTTCAGAAAGATCAAATAATTCCGCCACCTCGCGCAGCAACTTGGCTTGCGTTGTCGTTTCGGCCAAGCGCCGGTCCAGCGCCTCCACGGCGTTGCGCCGTGCTTGATCGACCAAGCGTTTCCGGTCCCCCCTTTGCGGCATCTGGATGTCTACCTTACGACCCAATTGAGCGGTCAGCGCCTCTGCCAGCAACGCGGCGTCAGGAAGCTCCCGGTCGAGCAAAATGGTCCGCGCGGGTGGCACATCCTCATAGAATTGCGCCAAAAAGCTCGAGAAAATCTCGGCTTCTTCCAAATCCGCCGTGTGACTGGGAAAGAAAGCGCGATGCCCCCAATTCTGCCCGCCACGAATGAAAAAGGCTTGAATGCCAATATGGCCTGACTTGCCGGCCAGTGCGAAAATATCCGCATCGCCCACGCCTTCGGCATTAATGGCTTGGCTGCCCTGAATGAATGTGAGTGCCATCAGCCGATCGCGCAGCAGCGCCGCCCGCTCAAAATCGAGCGCCTCAGCGGCTTTTTCCATTTCACCTGCAAGTTTGGCCTG
>JACCEB012125751.1_pt1 | contig 12182 bp, 10 predicted proteins | sample 7454761 | NCBI WGS metagenome assembly JACCEB01 (sample SAMN15323454, study PRJNA562643) | freshwater metagenome | isolation source: river surface water | place: USA:Blue River Watershed | collected 2017-08-18 | reverse complement strand
GTTGATGTTCGACCACGTGCGTGTTCCCGCAGAGTCCGCAGCGAAACTGGGAGGATTTCCTCCGCTGCTGTTGAAGTCGTCGTTGACCGTCGTTTGTGTGTGCGTGTGACCGGGGTCGTTGACGCTGTGGGTATGATCCCCCGACGAACCCGTCGTGCCCGAGTGCGTGTGCGAGGGGATGTTGGCGGCGACCAATGCGGTTTGCGACAGCCCTGTCGCAGTTCCGACGGCGAAACCGGGGCCCGTGGTGCCCAGGACGCGTCCGGCGGCGCTCGGGAGGTTGAACGTGGATCCGTTCGGGGCTCCGAACGTGGTTCCGATGACCGCGAACAGCGACGCGTACGTCGTGCGGTTGAGCGCGCGCCCGTCGCAGAGCAGCCATCCGTTCCTCTCGGTGCTCGTGACGTTCATTTTGATATCGCCAACGGTCGGCGACGCCGACAGGATCGCGTTCCAGTGCTGGATGGACGTCGTGTGCACGCTCGTGACATTCATCGAAATGCCAGAGGGACCTGCGTTTTGCAGGATCCATTCGCCCTGTCCGTTGGTGAACATCGAGGGGCCGTATTCCGAAAGGCTCACGTACACGCCAGCGCCGCTGAGTTGTCCGGACCATCCGCCCGCATTGAGCACGATTCGGTTGTCGGACACGTGGACCGTCTGTGTCTCGATGGTCGTGGCGATGCCGGAAATCACAACGGCGTCTCCCGGCTGTCCGACATAAATCGTCTGAGCCACGGACAGACCGCCGTTGGCGCCGATGTAAATGTTGTTTCCGGCGCGACTCACGCAAAACTCGAGCGAGCTAATGCGCGACGTATTCGTGGAAATCGCGGTCCAGTGGGTGTACGACATGGCGGAGAGTTCGCGACAGCTGAGGTTCACGACGGTGAGATTTGTAATGTTCGTGTCGCGCAGGTACCCAGCTTGTGTCGGCGTGTACTGGCGCGGCGGAGCCACGGTGGACCATGTGGTGGGCCGCGAAGACATTTTTCAGATGGATCTTTCTTTGCGTCGGGATAAATTCTTACCGCCGGCGGATCTTGATCTTCTTCGGCTTCTTGATCTTGAACGCCTTCTTCAACTTCTTGCTCGCGGTACGAGCCGCCTTGTCAATCGCCTTTCCGGTCTTCTTCGCGAACTTTTCCGTGGCCTTCGTCGCCTTGGTAATCGTCTTACCAGCCTGGTTGATCGTCTTGAGCGCGTCGGCGCCCAGGTCCTCCGCAATGCCACGGACGACTTCCATCTGCTCGGCAGAGTCCAGGAGAGCATCCTCGATATCGTAGGCAATGTCGCCCAGCGCGTCCGCGGCCTTGTCGACTTCCTTGCTGCGGAGGAAACCGCGAACAGCCTCGAGACCCGCTTGCATCTCGGGGGTCATGAGGAGCTCGTCCAGCAGCGCGTTGGGGTACAGCGTGCCCTCGACGCACAGATCGATACCCACGATGAACTGGACGTCCACGCACGCGCCGATGGTCATTTCGTCCGGGTTGAACGTGGGAAGGGTCACACCGATGTCGCCCGAAAGGCCCGCACCCACACCCACACCCGCGGAAATGCCCACAGAACCCGCATTGCCACCCACCTGCCCGCCCGCACCCACGGAGGTCTGTGTTCCAATCTGACCGCCCGCGGACGCATCAACACCCTTGAGCCCGACGGTCGCACCCACCTCGCCGAAAACACCCGTCTGGTTCTCCACGGTCACGTTTCCGCCGAGGGTCACACCACCGCCCACACCGGTCTGACCGGAAACGCCCGCGGACGTCTGCGTGCCGACGCCGGCGCTTGCCGAGCCACCGACCTGTTGCGACCCGACGGAAGTGCTCGTGCCCGCACCCGCGCCCGCGGAACCGCACACGTACGTCCCACCCGGACCCGTCACGCACTGTTCGCCCGTTCCAGTGCTCACGCCGAACGACGACTTCTTGTCGCCGCACAAGCCGGGGTAGAACGCATACTTGTTGTACAGTTGCACAATGAGCAGCGTCACGACCACGGTGAGCACCACCGCGGCAACGAGCTGAATCGTTGTTTTGTTCATCGTTTTTTTATAATGGATACACATCTTTTTTTCGACACGCACGTGCTCCGTCGAAAACCATACGAAACGTCGGCGGAATGTCTTCTCCGCTCACCGCGACCCCTCCCCCCCCCTCCCCTGGGGGATGTGTGACTTTCGGCAGTCTGCCACACGCACACTCGAATTTCCAAAATGAACGCCGTTCAGTTCCACGACCTTCTGGCCTTCTTTGGCTACACCTTCATGCTGATCGTCGGATCGCTGATGGCACCGCAAGCACACATCGGAATCTTCGGATGCCCGACAGTGCGTCTGATCGACGAGCTTGTGTCGAACGGCGAAATCGACGGAGCCGTGCGCGAGCACTATGTCGACATGCTCGCTTTGTTTAAGACGACGCTCGCGAGGCTCGTGCAGGTACGTACGAATGCGACGATCGCGACCTACGTGTACGACTCGCAGATCGCGAGCGCCTCGGCGGTCTCGCAGATGGAGATTGTGCTGGGGCGCGCGGCCTCTGCGCGCGGGCTGCCGTACCTCCTTCTCACGGCGCACCGCGCGGTGGCGGTCATGTCGGCGCTCCGCCTGGCTCCCGTGTCCGGGGAGCAGGACCTGGCGAATGTGTTTGTTCAGAACCACGACGGTGTCATGTGCCGCGTGCTCACTCTGGCCATGGATGTTTTCCCACCGGGCCTGGAGGATCCGCGCGAGCGGCTGCACTTTGCGCTGGCGGTGAACTCCGTGCGCGACTGCCTGCGCATCGGGAACATCTGCCGTACCCAGCTGGACATGCGCACCTCCGACGACATCGCGGACGTGCTGTCGCTGCTGCTGACGGGGCGCACGTGTGTGCGCAACACGGATTTCCCGCTGTGTACGTGCGCGTCGGACGTGTTCCGCATGTACAGCATCATCGCCTGTCGTGTGACCCTGCGTCCTTCCGCGGCGCTGCGACGCCGCTTAGCGCGGGAACCCGTGGGCGCGATCCGTCCGCTTGCGGCCCCGGCGACGGCGATGGAGTGTTTGCTCGCGGTGCAGCGCGCGAGTCCCGCGCTTGCGCACCTCGCTCCGCACGTGGCGGCGATGGTTGCGGCGTAAAGGGTGTTCCATGTAAAATATAAAAATCAAATGTCGACAGACGCCGTGTGGATTCAGTTCCTGGAGGAGCGCGGGGCTCGGGATGCAGAGCGGTACGTCCGGTTCATCGGTGCGCACAAGAACGCAAGAGTCGCGCAAAAAGCCTATGAGAATCAAGACTACCATGTATCCTTTGGTACATGGAAGTGTTCTGCCGACTTTGCCACGCAAGCGTCGGGGAGGGATCGTTGCATTTACAAGGCCGTGTTTGGTCGGACGTTTCGCGATCTTCTGTGGGAGATTGCGGAAGACCACATTCTCGATAACGAGAAACGCGTGTATTTGATGGAATACTATGCGGACTTTTAGGTGGCCGAAAAAATTTGTGGAAAGCTATTCAATAAATGCCGTATCTGTACGTAAAAACCAGATCGAAAAAGTCCAAGAAAGCAAAAAAGGCGAAGAACGGGTTGCGCAAGAAGGCGGTGGAGATGCTCTTGTACGTCGCGCACTTGGCCGACGAACACGTGCGGATCCGTGCGTTTGCGAAGACGCTTGCGGGAGACGTGCACAATCTGAAGAGTCAGAAAGACCTCGAAGAAAACGTGTACAAGGCGCGCCATCTTGCCGACATGGTTCTGGATCTGATCAAGGAGCATGACTACTCCGACAGCTCCGTTGCGCAGATTGAGAAGCGCACAAGACTCGCAGAGGCGACGCACGACGCGGTCAAGTACACGACGGAGCTCGTGGGAGTTCCGAAGGCCAATAAGATTTCCAAGGGACGCGGCGGGTACAAGCCGGAGTGGGTCAAGAAGCCGAAGAAAACAAGGGGGATGCACAACCCGTGGGTGTGGAAACAGGTTCACGCACCACAGCCAAAGTTTGTGGCGCCTTGGGAACAGAAGAAGCGGAAGACGCTGTGGTACGAAAAGAAGGGGTCGTCGGCGCGCGAGAGGTCGAACGACGACGTCGTGATCGTCAGCGATTCGATGGAAGCCAAGCGGAAAACGCGCGTGACGCCAAAGGGCGGAAATCTAAACTACTGGGACAAGCTACAGGGGCAGGGGCATAAGATGACGCAAGTTGGACGCAAGTACACGGTGAACTGGCGAAAAAACCGTACATCGCAACGCAAAAAGTCACCGGAGGTCGTTGAGATCGACAACGACTAACTTTTTTGCGGCTGGTACATGAAAAAAACAAAATGCGCGCACGACTCCGTCGAACCCCCGACGGACCCAAGAAGTTTGTCGTCGTCCTGGAAGAAGACGACGGCTCACAGCACACGATTCGCTTTGGCCAGCTGGGCGCGAGCGACTACACGATCCACAAAGACTACGACCGGATGCTGAGGTATCTCCACCGCCATTCGTATCCCGAGGACTGGCGCGGGTCCAAGCGGCCCGACAGTGTCGTGTCGACACGTGAGGACTGGGACAATCCTTATCACCCGGGTTTCTGGAGCCGCTGGCTCTTGTGGAGCCGTCCGACGCTTCGGGAGGCCAAGGAGGTCATTACGCGAAAGTTCGGGATCCGTTTCCAGAGAGGGTAGAAAAAAACACGTAGAATATTGCAAAGTATAGTCCTCGCTTGTGGACATTGGGGGACACGGATGAAAAGGGAGAATGGAACATTTCGATCGAATTCTCCTCAGCAAGGATTCGATTGAGACCGTGTACGACATTGCGAGACGTGAGCTCACGGAAGAAAACGTGCGACTCGTGTGTTTATATTTTGCGTGCATCTCTGGATCATCGCACGCACGTAAAATTCTGCGCGTGCTCGTCGGTGATCATTGTCACATGACTTCCCGCAAGAATGGTTCTGCGTACCGTGTGAGCCTCATTTTCCTCGTTGGATTCGCGCGACGCGTCGGTGCCAAGTACGGCGACGAACACTATCTCACGCGACTCTGTGTTCTCGTGTCTCATCTGTATTCATGGCGGCACCACTCGTTTTGGAAGAAAACGCAGAGTGAAAATCCCACGTTTACGACGAAGCCCGACGACGCGCTCCTCCACATGCACCCCGATGCGGATCTCGTGGATTTCTACGGGACGTTCCGCGTTGTGTTCGGATAGTAGATGATAGCTATGTGATGATAGCCCCTAAAATATTTGTATTGATGTAAATAAAAAAACACGGATGACTGATCTTTATCCATCAGAAATACGTGCGGATGCAGGTATTTACACGGTTTATACGGATCCAAGAACTATGCAGCTCCCTCCATACTTTCTCGCAAGCACGCATGATCACGACGACATCATGTCGGTAGAGCAACGGGCAGCTATAATTTCCTATTTATTACTCTATAATCGAGTGCAACTTCATCACCCGGCAATTGACGACATTCCATTTCCTGAGGGGGATACGTATAGATACAATCAACAGGTTTCACAACGTTTAGCAGAGCGGTGGGCAGCAGGAGAACGTATAAATCCTGTAGTAGCTTTTCCGGAATCAAATGGTATAAGGAGAACAGCCACGGAGGAGTATATGAGCCGTGATGTCATTACGTTATATGGTGGTACTCAATTTCCATCATCATTATTCGGATCTCGTATTATTCATCCATCCGTGAGTGAACGGGAGGCCTACCGAGCGCTCGGTAGGCCTATGCCACCCAGACCGACACTTTTCAGATTTACAGATTTGGAAGTTCAACAATACATACAATGTGTGCTTGAGCATGGAAGAGAAGCTGGAAGAGTTTTGTTTTTCAATTACTTAGCATGGATTCAGTCTCCCAATGTGAATAGTGAGTTCGAACTGTTTGCATGTAGGCAAACGATAACTGTGGATATTACAGCAGGCATGCGGCGCGGCCCGGTTCCTGACGAAATAATTCGCCATATTCGGGGATTTTTACCCACCACAAGAGTTGATATGGCGAGATGCTTACGTCGCTACAACAAAGATATTTATTATGAATATTTCAAGAATTTTATTCGACGCGTGAGTGGGAAACGTGACGATGAAATTCATTGGCCAACTGTGCATTCTGCGTATGAGATTATTGCGGCGAATCTGGAACACCAGATTCGTGTCAAAGAGGAAGCGACGAGGGACAGACGTTCTTACGGTGACGATGAAAATCCTGCCAAACGTCAGAATGTGACGACGACGAAATTCGGAAAGCCGCGTATCTCGAAGCGTGCATTTGTAAACAAGTACTGTAAGAAGCGCGGATGCACAACTGCGTACGCCATCGCAAAGTACAACATGTGTGTAATGTAATCAATCAATCAATCAATCAATCATTCATTCCTTTGGACGAAGGATCTTCTGGACGCAGTGGTTCGCTTTAAAGTCCTGAAGAATCATACGGACCAAATCGATCCCGACGCTGTCGTCAAAGTCCCCCGCCGTGTTCTTGTTATAAATTGCGTACAAAGGATCGCGCACGTCCCGCGACTTGACTTTTGCACGAACGTCTTTGAACAGGGTGCTCGTGAGATATTTTGTGTACATTTTCAGAAAAGAGCGGGCCTTGGGTTCGTTGTAAGCTTGAATGACGTCCTTCCAGAGCTTCCAGGTCGACAAGAGGAAGAACAGGATGTCGTTGTGGCTGTGGACTCCGTGTGCGTTTTTCGAGCGCGACGTGTCGATGTACAGGGCTTGTTTCGCGACACGGACGTTGTCCCGCACGGACTCGAAGGAAGACATGCCGAAGTCGATGATGTAGCTCTGGACCGGCGGGCATTCGGACGGAGTCCTCTCGACGGCGACGTTGTTCATCTTGAGGTCGCCGTGGATAAAGTTGAATTTCTTGCGCAGCCACGCGATCGTGCGGGTCACTTGGTACAAGCAGAGGCAGAAGATTTGATCCGACGGTGACCTTTCGAGGTACTCGTCGAGCATCTCATCGACCCGTTCCGTCACAATGACGATACCTTCCCGATTGTCGCGCGCGACCGTGTAGACCTCCGGGATCCGTGCGTAGTGCCGTCGTTTTTCGGGCGCGAGCTTGTTCAAAAAGTTTGTCAGCTTGTGGTGCAGCACAACCTGCATGGCGGCTTCGGTGAGGAGGTCGCGGATCTCGTCCGCGTCCGGACGTTTTCGGATGAGAATGAGGGCGATCTTTCCTTGTTCCCCCCGCACAGGAAAGGCCGCCTTCGATCCACCCTCGGCAGTTTTCGAAGTACGGACCACGTCCACGACGTCGTCCGAGACAAAGTCAGACTCCTTTTTCGACCGTAGGTATTCCACGGCGCGTCTGTACATTCTTTTTGGAATGGACACACAAAAACTTTTCGTAAGGTGCTTCCGACAAGAATCTACAAGAATCTCACAGCCAATCATCCGGCCTAAGGGGGACCCCACGCTCCGACATAAAAAGACGGACACAAATGTCTGGCAAACTTGCGAAGAAACTCGAGCAGCGCGAGCACGTTCTGCACCGTCCGGACACGTACATCGGCACGGTTCGCTATGGCGAGACCGAGCGTCTCGTGGCGGACTTTGTGGACGCTCCTGCGGCGGCCGCGGAGGGCGAGGAGTCTCCTGCGAAAAAAGTGCAAGCGAACATGTCCGTGCGGATCCATGAGCGCACCGTGCAGTTCTGCCCGGGTCTGACGCAGCTCTTCCTGGAGATTTTGAACAACGCGCGCGACCGCACGGTTGCGACGGACGCGGAAGTTCGTTGTTCACGCATCGACATACACGTGAACCGCGAGACCGGTGAGCTCTCCGTGTCGAACAACGGCGACTCCGTTCCAGTGCAGATGCACCCCGAGCACGGCGTGTACAACCCCGAGCTCATCTTCGGTCACCTCCTGACCTCGACGAACTACGACGACAACGAGCGGCGCATCGCCGGCGGTCGCAACGGCTTCGGCGCGAAGCTGACGAACATCTTCTCCACGCGGTTCACGGTCGAGTGCCTCGACGCGCGCTGCCAGCGGTCGTACCGCCAGACGTGGACCGCGAACATGTCCGCCAAGACGGCGCCGGAGGTCGTCGAAGGCGTGCGGGGCCGTGCGTACACGCGCGTGTCGTGGGTGTTCGACCATGCGCGCTTTGGCAAGCGGAGCTCTGCGGAGCTCCTTGATGAGGACTTCATGGCCGTCGTGCGCAAGGCGGTGGTGGACGTGGCCGCGACGGTCGGCACGAAGGTCACGGTGACCTTCAACGGCCGCGAGATCCCCTGCGACAACCTCACCAAGTACGTGGACTGCTTCCCGGCGCTCCACGAGTCGCCCTCCAAGCTGTACTTTGCGGCAGACAACGGCCGCTGGAAGGTGGCGGTATGCACGCTGCCCGAGGATGACACGTCGGGGTTTCGGTGCGTGTCGTTTGTGAACGGCATGTGCACGACGCTCGGTGGCACGCACGAGAACCACGTGCTCTACCAGATCACCGACGCGATTACCGCGGCGGTGCGCGCACAGGCCAAGGGCGCGGACAAGGAGCTCGTGGAGGGCGCGCGGAACCTGACGACCCTCATCAGGGGCCGCATGTGGGTCTTCGTGGACGCGTGCATCGAGAACCCCGAGTTCACGTCCCAGACCAAGGAGTGTCTGAAGAGCCCGGTGCGCGATTTCGGGTCGGCGTGCGACTTTTCCGACGGGTTCGTGCGCAAGCTCCGCGCGCTCGAGGTCGCGGGCCAGGTGCTCGACGCGCTGCGCGGTCGGTCCGCGCGGGCCCTGAAGAACACCGACGGGCGCAAGGTCGCGCGACTGACCGGCATCCCCAAGTACGAGTCGGCTGCGTGGGCGGGCACTGCGCGCGCCGCGAAATGTCTCCTCATTCTCACCGAGGGTGATTCCGCGAAGGCGACGGCGGTGGCGGGCCTCAAGGGCCGTACGGACCGCGAGCGCTTCGGCGTGTTCCCGCTGCGCGGCAAGATCATCAACGTGCGCAACGCGTCGGCGGGTGACCTGCAGAAGTGCCAGGAGTTCGTCAACCTGAAGCAGATTCTCGGTCTGCAGCAGGACAAGACGTACGAATCGGACGCGGACCGTCGGACCCTGCGCTACGGCGGGATCATCGTGATGACCGACCAGGACACGGACGGCTTCCACATCAGCGCGCTGGTGCAGAACATCTTCGCGACTTTCTGGCCGCACCTGCTGCGCACGGGGTTCGTGCACGGGCTCCCGACGCCCGTCGTGAAAATCTCCAAGGGCACCCAGACGATCCCGTTCTACACGGTGCCCCACTTCGAGCGCTGGCTGTCCGAGCAGCCCGACGGCGCCCGCGGGTGGAAGATCAAGTACTTCAAGGGTCTCGGAACCTCGACGTCCGCCGAGGCCGTCGAGTACTTCCGCAGCTTCAAGCTCGTGCAGTACGTCGCGCACGACCACGGCATCCTCGGCGCCCTAGCGGGCGGTGCGGGCGCTGGTGCGGGAGCTGGCGCGGTCGAAAGCCCGTCGCGTCTGGGCACGGACGAGCTCATGGCGCGGCTGTTCAGCGACGACCACACGGACTACCGCAAGGAGTGGGTGCGCGCGTACGACCCCCGTGCGGTGGACGTGGACCCCACGCAGGGCCGGATGACCATCGCGGACTTCATGGGCAAGATGTACATCCAGCACGCGTCGGATAACCTGCAGCGCACGATCCCGAACGTCATCGACGGACTGAAACCGTCCCAGCGCAAGATCCTGTTTGGCTGCTTCGAGGAGGGGCTGGACCGCGGCACCAAGGAGATGAAGGTCGCGCAGCTCGGCGCGGCGGTGGCCAAGACCACCAACTACCACCACGGTGAGGCGTCGCTGATGGAGGCGATTGTGAACATGGCGCAGGACTTTGTCGGCGCGAACAACATGAACCTCCTGGTCCCGTCGGGTCAGTTCGGCACCCGTCTGATGGGCGGCAAGGACGCCGCCAGCCCGCGTTACATCTTCACACGCATCGCGGACATTGCGCTCAAGGTGTTCCGCAAGGAGGACAACGACATCCTCGAGCGCGCCGAGGACGACGGCGACCTCGTGGAGCCCACGGTGTACATCCCGATCATCCCGATGGTGCTCGTCAACGGAGCCGACGGCATCGGTACGGGCTTCTCGACCACCCTGCCGCCCGCGAACCCGCGCACGATCCTCGAGAACGTCCGTCGGATCATCCGCGGAGGCCTGAGCGTCCCGCTGGAGCCGTACATGCCGTGGTGGCGCGGGTTCACGGGCACAGTCACAAAGACCACGGACACTCGGTTCGTGGTATCGGGGCGCTTCGAGATCTCCGGCGCGCAGGTGCGGATCACGGAGCTGCCGATCGGCACGTGGACGAGCCCCTACAAGGAGTTCCTGGACGCGCAGGTCAAGGCGGACAAGATCCTGGACTACACCTCCGTCATCGACGACGTGGCCGTGGACATCACCGTGGACTTCCCGTCGGCGGTGGAGTCCCCGACGGGCTTCGACCGGGTGATCGAGTCGGCGGGACAGAGCCTGGGCGACCCGTCGACGGCGCGCGCGGTGAAGAAGCGCACGGCCGCGCAGGCGGCCGAACGGGCCGCGGCACCCCCGCAGGAGGTCCTGAAGCTCTCCAAGTCCGTCTCGATCGCGAACGTGAACCTGTTCACCACGCCCTTCCCGCGGTCGACCAAGGTGCCGACCATCAAGAAGTACGCGGACCCCAACGAGATCTACGCGGACTTCTTCGAGACGCGCATGGACGCGTACGTCCGCCGCAAGGCCTTCCAGGTCGCGGGGCTCGAGCGGGACCTTGCGGTCGCACAGGCGCGTGCGGACTTCCTGCGCGCGATCTTGGAGAATCGGCTGGTGATTGAGCGCCGGGCGGTCGCGGATGTGGAGACGGACATGGCGGCGCTGGGTCTTCCGCGCGGCGACGCGCTGGGCTTCCGCGGCGACTCGTACGAGTACCTGCTGGGCATGAAGCTGAGCTCGCTGACGGCGGAGAAGCTGGCGGACATTGAGGAGACGGTGGCGAAGCTCGCGGCGGCGCTGGAGACTCTGCGCGCCACGGCGGAGACGGACATGTGGCTGCGCGAGCTCGAGGAGCTCGAGCGCGTCCTGTGAAAAAAATGCGCGACTTGTGCGCCCTGTAAAAGTGAATGTTCTGCAAAAACTTGTTAATACATGCGGAAACGTCCGAAACTGGCGACTCGCGATTTCGGTTTCTTGGTAAAGACGTACCACAGGAATGCGGCGATGACGATAGCAATCACCACAAATGTCGTGTTGACACCTCCTCCTCGTGCGATTGTCTTGTCTGTCGGGAGCTTCTTCGGGCTGACTGCTTTCTCAAGAGCCATGCGGAGCACCGAATCAGCAGGCGCATCGACCTTGGGGAGGAAATCGGGGCTAAAAACGAACATGGCAGCGAACGGCATCGCGCCGTCCGACATGAAGCTCGTGTCAACGTTATTCTTTTTCAGGATCACCGCGAGACTCTGTTGGCTCAGATAAAACGCCATCAACTGTCCGAGGAGCATGTTTGCGGTTTTTTGCTTCATGGCTTCGTCCATGTCCGCACGAATCGTGTCTTTCGGAAGATACACCGCCGAAAGCTCGCGCGTCGACACGGAGAAATCGAACAGTACATTGAGGTCCTTCAGCGCCATACCCATGGAAAGCCCAAGCGCCACCATCGTGATCGCGTCATCGTTCGAAGGCGCATGGCTTCCGTCCATGATTTTCTCTGCAACCTTGAACGCCTCTGTCGGGTCCATCAGTTTGGCACCGGTCCCCGTGAGGTCCACACGGACATACTCATACTGGGAGCCCCACACACTCTCGGATGTGTAATAACCGTTTTCAAGTTTTGAGATCGAGTTTGCTTGTTGTTGCTGCATTCGCGCTCTTTTTAATTGACGCACTTTTTTTTTCGCCCGGTGTTGTTGGTTCTTATCGAAGAATAAGAAAGAAAGAATGATAATAAGTTCAGAGAAGCCTCCGTACGTGTATATATTTACGGATTGTGCACATCAATTCTCTCACTTACCCCGTCCGGTTGAAATCACGATACACATTCATTCCGCAACCTGTATCGAACTTGCCGAATCGGGCGAATACGAGTGGATCGGCGGCGAGTACAAGGTGGGGGGCACCGTTTTTCGAAACGTGAAATACCGTGTTTTTAGTGCTTTCAAGTACGACGACACTTTACTACT
>JACCEB010480481.1_pt1 | contig 12184 bp, 7 predicted proteins | sample 7454761 | NCBI WGS metagenome assembly JACCEB01 (sample SAMN15323454, study PRJNA562643) | freshwater metagenome | isolation source: river surface water | place: USA:Blue River Watershed | collected 2017-08-18 | reverse complement strand
CCGCAACGAATTTAACGATCAACCTAAATGACGGCGAGTTCAGCTCATTAGGAGCGCTCGCCAATAACTTGGCCTTGGCTTATGGCGCAAGAATTGACACGTTACGGCTGGGAAGCGGTAACGCCACGGTGACGGGCAATGAACACGGTAATGATGTGTACCTGAAGGATGGCCTCGTTACGTTTACGGGCGGGTCAGGTAACGATCGAATGATCTTCAGCGGTGGCAATCAATACGACCTTTCTATCTCGGGCGCAAATATCTCGGGCTACTATACTTTTAGTGGCTACGATGCCACAGAAGATGCCGTGCAGACGGGAGCAACGCTCGCTGCATCGACTGCTGCCCTCGATGGAGCAAACTCGCTGCTCACCGTGGCATCGGGTCAGACGATTCGCTCGCATCAAATTACGAGCGGGGTGGTCACGTTTGATACATCGGATTCTTACTCAAGTCCTGTAGCGCTGGGCAGCTTATCGGATGTTGCAGCTGTAGTTCAGTATCTGCAGGCCAACAACATTGGCGATAACACTGAAGTTCGATTTGCTGCCACCATTGATGGCAAAGTGAATACGTTTGTATTTGTTCAGGGCCAGTCCGCAGTCAATTCATCTGATTACATGGTTCGTCTCGTTGCTGGTGATGCGTCTGAGACGGGTGGTGGATCTGCTGCGGGTGAGGGTGGTGAGTCAGTTGAGACAGGCCTTGTTACCGCGACAGGGCGCGAGGTTGATATTCGGATTAATCGGCTTGCCGCAATTCGCACCGAGCGCAATGTCGCAAAGACAACACTCACCATTGTCTTCTCTGCGCTGCGATCCGGTCTAAACAGTGCCGATCGAATCGGGTCACCGGTTGATCTAGGGAATTTTGCGGCAGGTTCAGCATCGCTCTCTACTCTCGTTGCCGCCATCGAGAAAAATATGGATTCCGTTTCAGTGCAACGATCCTTGATGGGCGCCTATCAGAACTCCTTACAAGCAGAGATTGGTGCATTGAACACGATCGCCACAAATTTAAATTCCTCGGTTTCTCGCATTGTCGACACGGATTACGCGGCCACGACGGCAGACCTGACAAAGGGTCAGATCATGCAGCAGGCTTTTCTGGGGGTACAAAATGTTCATGGCAACGCCTTCCGAAACATGATTGAGACGCTGCTGGCCGCGTAAGCCAGGCGATCATTACCCTCCGAGCTCTTGCCCTGCACGGGCATACCGAGGCGGTCTTGATCCTGTCCTAGTTCTCCATTACTCTGGAGGCGAAAGTGAAGGAAGCCATGACCCCAATTTCCGCCTATTCCTCAAATTTGATCGAAACCGCTGGGGTAGTCCCATTGGTGCCCCCACGTCAGCCAACTGATGCTGTCTCGGAAGTTGCCCAGGCAGTTGATCCTGCTGTGGTCTCCAAAGCGTCCGAGCTCGCAGCCGCTGCGCGCCCAGAGGTCAAGGTCGAGGAATTCACCCAGCCCACCCGCGAGGTAATGCAGCGTGCCGCCGACCAGATCCGTGGCTACCTGACTGAGTCCGGCCGTGATCTGAACCTCTTTGTGGACGAAGCTGCTGGTCGCTACGTCACGACCGTGGTCAATCCCAACAATGGGGAGGTGGTGCGCCAAATTCCGGCAGATGAAACCCTGCGTATTGCTCGAAATGTTCAGGAAATGCCCGGTTTGCAGGGCCTATTCGTAGACCGAAGAGCTTAATAACTTATTGATTTTTCAGTACTTTCTGTCGGGCCCTGCGGGGCCCGATTTGTTTTGAGGCCCCAATTCAAAAGATTTTAAAAATATCTCTTAATGGCCTAAACACCATAGTCGTCTGATCCGTAATACCTGATACGGGCGTGTTCGCCCTAAGGTTTTGTGTATCTCAAAGGGGTCAGAAATGGCGTTTTCACTCAATCATATTCAGGCATCCGTTCACGCGAAGCGGGAGCTCGCTCTTAGCCAGACTGCAGTCGCAAACGCCGTGGAGAGACTGTCCTCCGGCCTTCGAATTAATCGCGCCTTCGATGACGCCTCGGGGCTTGGAATCTCTCAGGAGATTCGGACCCAGGTGACAGGGCTTGGGCAGAGTGTGAAGAACGCCAACGAGGTGATCTCTATGGTCCAGGCGGCAGATGGGTCGCTCACCCAGGTGACGGACATGCTGCGCCGCATGAAAGAGCTTGCCACCCAGGCGAGAAACGGATCGTTGTCACTCGACCAGAAGCGGTCGATTTCTACTGAGCTTGCTACCTTGCGTATCGGTATCAATGCCATTGCGGAACAGGCAAGCTACAACACCAATTCACTTCTGAAGAACTCTCTGGGTTCGGATATTGCAGCCTCTTTTTTTGATCGTAGCCAGCTGACGGAAGGCGCAACGGTCCTGAATGGATTGACGGTTGAAAATCTGGATGTGTTTAGCGCGAATGCGGGTGACTACGGGATCTCGTTTAGTACCCCCACGCCGATTGCGAATCAGACGTCGCGAGTCACCACAAAACTTGACGGTACGGAGGGGGCAGATAACTCCCAGGCCGCTAGTGTCACCGGATCTGGTACGGGCGAGGCAGTCATCACCCTCTCAGGAATTTACGAGGCCGGTGATCAGATTCGCTTAACGGCAAAGGGGGATAACCCAGATCGCACTTTAGTGCAGACCTACACAGTAACTGCTGAGAATCTCACTGCAAATAACGATGGCCTAAGCCCTGTTGTGGCCGGTAACAGTGTGCTGGCATATACCAATATCGCTGCCGGTATAGCGGCGCAGTACAACGCGGCAAACGCAATCGGCATGGCGGCAGACGTTGATAGCGATGGCTCAGGCGGGAGAGATGGAAAGTTCTCAAAGCCTGATGCTGTCGCAACGGCTGGAACAGTACGCTTCTTTGGTAGCAACGTTAACGGCTCTCCGCTGACTAAGGTGTCGGTGGGTGTACAGACCTTTAATCGACAAGATTTTGCGCGAACAATTATTCCAACAATTGATGATCTCGGTGAGGGTAACCGAATAGCGCTGACGATCAATGGGAAGACGTATAGCTATGTGGTGGCAAGTGACTCGACTACTGAAACGGTTGCCGAGGGTCTAAGACGTCAGGTGGCTGCTGATTACCCCAAAAATACTGTTCGCGCGGGTTCCATTCTGACGTTAGAAAGCGACTCCGGAAAGACGATTGCAGACATTAGTTATACGGTCTATCGGCCGGAAGATACCAGCACTGTCACAAACATCGCATCAACCGTATCACCCGTCGCGTTTACATCTGCTGCAAGCCGCTTCGTCACGATCAACGATTTTGATGTGATTGCGGGGCGACGATTTACCGTGGATGTCGGTAATCCAGAGATTTACACCAGGTTTTCCTTGATTGCAGGTACCGACGATACCCGAGCAACGATCGCCTCTAAGCTGGCCTCTGAAATCGGGCAGCATTTTGGCAGTGGTACGTCTGCCGTATCGGCATCCTCTGGAACCATCCAGTTCAATTCGGTGCTTGAGTTGGGCATGAGCAATATTCGGCTCACCGTGGGTGAGACTGTTGCCGGTATTGAAAATCCAATTGTTCGGCCTTCACTTGGGATTACCAGTGCTGTATGGGGTGTCGGTGGACGACTTGATGATGGTCAGTATGAATTGTTTTATCGGGATGATGGCACCTGGCAGGTTCTCAGAGACCCGGTTGACGGATTTACAAGCACATTTAATGGAAGTGTCTTAACTACTAGCCCAGGGAACCGGGTCAATGTGGTGCTCACTGGAACACCAAAACCAGGTGATCGCATTTTTTTCGATATTGCCAATGGTGATCCAGAGCAAAATGTCGATCTAGATGTCAATGCCGGAATTGATGGTGCAACTGATATCTCCGGTGTTTGGAACGATACAAAGGTCAAGATCACAACAACAGGCGACACACTCGCAGCCGGTAGCTACCGTATGGTTTATAACGGCTCGTCTTGGAGCGTTACAGGCCCGGTCAATAGCTCGTATAACGGCTCGACCTTAACAAACGATCCATACCTGGCATTTAATCGATCGGCTTTAAGTGGCTATGTCTATTCGGGGGACACCCTGACCTTTAACTTTACATCCGGAACCTCTGGAACGGTGAGTATTGGTCGCACCGGTGGGTTCACCGGTGCGTCACAAACCTATCTTGCAAATAATGGCTCATCTACATCCACCTCTACTGTTCTGCGTTACAACGGCGCTAATTGGACCAAAGAAAGTGGGGATGGTTCGATTGCATGGGAAACGAACTCAGATCGGACTATCGGGCTATCGGTACCATTCAATACCGTTGAAGTAACAACAAATGGGACGCCGAAGGAGGGTGATCGACTCTCTGTGTCCTATACGGCGGCTACATATTTCGGAATGACAAGGCTCACGAACGGATTTGTTACTGGAACATTTCTTTCGAATGATGTGAACGGTGACTCGATAGCTGTATCGACGGCACCCACCACAGAAGTTTTTGATTCCGGTGTGACTTATGTCTTCACCAATACGGGCAGTGCGAGCTCTTGGAGCTCAAACACCGCGAATGCGACATACGATGGTTCGTTTGTTCGCTATTACGGTAAGGAGGCGTTAGGGGTGCAGCCCGCCCAGGGTGATTTAAGTCTTCCACCAGATGATGGCGAGTGGGCTATCGGTACGCGTGCAGCACTGGCTGGGGATGCGATCACATTGACGATCAGCGGTGGCGCAGTGACTGCCAAGAATTACGAACGCACTGGGGTTGAGGAAATCCGCTTTGCGGTGGCGGGTAACTTGGATAGCGGTGATTACACTCTCGAGTACAACGGTTCCACGACGGCCAGCAATTACACAATCAAAAATCGATTTGGCGATGCTGTTGCTTCGGCCACTTACGCTGCAGGTTGGTTAACACTCGATAGCGGTGATCGAGTCGAGTTGGCTTTGTCTGGAACACCAAAGGTTGGGGATAAGGTTTATTTCACCTTGACTCCCGGTAACGTGATTACTGATCGTCTCGTGGAAGGCTCAAACATCGGGGGCCTTGAAACCTCGGTGTCATCTCAAGGTCGTGACCGATCGGATCGAGTAATCACGATTCAGCAGGCTGATCTTGCTAACGGGCGCTCTGTCGAGATTGCTTTTGGCGGCCGTGAGTACGCCGTGAAGGTCGAATCAACAGATGATTCAGCGAGTGTGGCTTACCGCTTGGCGGGCTTGATTGCCCAGGATTATCCGAATAACACAAGTGCGAACGATAGTCCGGAGTTTCCTGCGGCCACTCGGGTGACGGTCTCGGGTAACCAGATCACGCTTCAGGAGCCTGTCAAGCTCGGAATTGATGATATTGCTGTCTCGGTTCGCGATATCGCTAACCCTGGGGTGATCACGGTGACGGCCATGGCTAACACAGGGATTGTGGGTCGGTCGCAGAGCCTTGCGGTTGGCGAGATTAAAGCCGGGGCTTCGAAGACCTTTAACTTTCACGAATTGGGATTTTCTTTCGCATTGAAGAACAGTCGACTAGTCACCGTAAATGACGACTCTTTTTCAGCGTATGTACCCCCGATATCAACCTTGTCGTTGGGGAGTTTGCGTGAGGCGGTGACGGTACAGCTTGGTGCCCGAGCAAAAGATAGTGGCTCAATTACAGGCTTTAGTGACATCCGGCTAACGGGCGCCAATCAAAACATTGGCCCCGATAAGCTTGCCTTTGATAACTTATCCAATTTACTGGACGTAATCGATGACAACACCGAGACGTCTCTGGCAGATTCTAATTTTGCTCAGCTCGAGAACTTCGTTGAGTCCGTGATTGATCGGGTGAGTAGCTTCCGATCTCGATTTGGTGCCCAGCAGAATCGCCTAGAGGCTGCGATCAGTGGGATTCAGTCTGTGTCAGAAGGGCTGATCGATATGCGCTCTCGTCTTGAAGATACCGACTACGCTACTGAAATGGCACGGGTAACACGGATGCAGATCGGTAAGGAGGCCGCTAGCGCGATGCTTGCTCAGGCAAACCTGTTGCCGGAGGTCATTCTGTCGATGCTGCAGGTGCAAACTGCCCCGGGCTGAGCTGGCACGTCTTTTGCATTCCCCTTATTAAACCGACGGCGGTAATCAGCCGTTAGTACATAAAGATGGGATCCGTCAGGTTGGCGGTCGTCCATAGGTTTAATAGGGAAGAAGGCGGTAAATGGCTGTCACAAGCGCGACCAGTACGGGTATTAACGTTCCAGAGATCGTCTCCGGTCTCATGGACGTTGAGCGCGTTCAAGTAAAGAAGCTTGAAGCCCAAGTCGACCAAAAAACCCTTGTAATCAGTACCTTAGGGGTATTCAAAAGTAAGGTTGCCGCACTAGAATCGGCGGCGAAGGCGATACAAACCCCGGGTGTGTTTGCCCTTCGAAGCACATCCTCAAGTGATGCCACTAAGGTGTCAGCCACGGCAACTAATGCCGCGACGGCTGCAAGTTACTCGGTAAAAGTTGCCCAGACGGCACAGTCTGCGTTGCTATCCGTGGCTGGGTTTACGTCAACCAGTCAGGTGGTTGACCTTTCTTCATTCTCAATGACTTATTCAGGCGTTGAATACACGCCTGAGTACGCCGCGTTTTCGGGGAAGAGTTCCTTTGCCAGTGGCGACAAGATCAATTTCACTTTGACCGGGGGAACAGAGCAAAGCTTTACTGTTACAACACAGACTTCCGTTGACCAGGTCGTCTCTGCAATTAATGCTGCCGTCTCTGCGGGCACGTTGTCTGGGGTTATCGCCAGGAAAAATTCTGCAAATGAACTGCAGTTAAGCTCCTCGAATGCGATCCAAGGACTTGTCGCAGATATTGATTTGAATGCGGGTGGTACAACCGTTGCCGCGAGTACTCAGGAGGGTCTCTCAACGACGACATCAGTTTCAAGTCTTGTCCAGTTGATTAATGATCTTGATGTTGCGGTAGACGCGAATCTGGTTCAGATTGGCACTGGAAGTTATTCGTTAAGCTTGGCGTCTACTGCGACTGGCGCTGTTAACACTCTGACGCTCGCGAATCTCAGTGTGGCTAACGCTGGTGGTGCCGCCGCCCAAGAAGTTCAAAAGATCTCAGGATTGACGCCTGCGCAGGGTGATGTTTTTGAGCTGTCGTTGGCAGACGGTACGGTACTAACCGCAGCCGCGCTTGGTGCTGCCCCGAGTTTTAGCGACCTCGTGACTGCTCTCCGAGCGGACACTGATTATGCGGCAAGTAATGTCGTGATAACTGAGGGAACGGGTACGGATGCAGGCAAGCTGATTTTGACGTACAAGTCGAACGCAGATGTGGGTGTTGCAACCCTGAAGAGAACTGCAAATGAGCCAGCGGTAACCAGTGTCGATGGTGGTGCAACACCAGAGGTTCAAACGACGGCAACGCTCTCGGTCGCTGAGGGCGATATATTTGAGCTGACGTTAGCAGATGGCGCTGTTTTGACTGGGGCTCCCCTTGGTGCATCTCCAACAATCAGCAGTTTGATTGCAGCACTTCAAGCCGATTCAGATTACGCGGCTAGTGATGTCGACATAACTGAGGGATCAGGGGCGGATGCCGGCAAGCTAGTGCTGACCTACAAAACAAATGCCGATGTGGGGTCGGCTACTCTCGTGAGAACGACAGTGGCGGGTACGGTTGCAACGACCACAGCCGGCTCTTCTGGGGCTGTGACTTACGGCACGTTGTCCGCATCCACGCTTCAATCCGCCCGCGATGCCTTCTTTTCGATCAACGGGCTCGAGGTCCAACGTGCCTCCAATCAAATTGATGATGTCGTCAGCGGCGTTGCGTTCAATCTGACAAGCCCTGTTGTGCCCGTCGGTGGTGCGATTTCAAGTCTCGATGATGCAGATTTTGCAGCCGCTACTTCCGTAACAATCAACGTATCCAAAGGCGCGGAAGATCTCTCTGGCGCTGCAGTGGAAGATTTCGTCACCGCCTATAACGACTTGCTGTCTTTTTATAAGACAGAAGCGATGTCCTCAAAAGATCCTGCAGCACGAGGTGTTCTGAACTCCGACTCTACGCTGCGTACTTTTATGGATCGCGTACGTGGACTCTACGCAGGCGGCATTCGCCTTGCAGATGGCTCGAACCTTAGCTTTAGTGCGATTGGTGTGGAGTTTCAGCGAGATGGAACACTGTATCTGGATAAAGCCGACTTAAATGCGGCGATCTCAAACGGTCTGCAGGATAAGTTCGCAGCCGGGGTGACGGTGGGCTATTCCAGTCCGACTATGAATCTGACGAGTTTTCTCACCAGTTCGCTCCGCACAACCGGTCTGATCGGTGGTCATATTGTCGATGTCGAGAACCAACAGGCTCGTATCGAGGATCGAATCTCCGACTGGGAGGACAAACTCGCACGAATTGAGCAGAGGTATTACCGGCAGTACGCGGCACTGGACGCGTTGTTGTTCCGTTTGCAGACCACCAGTAATGCATTGACGTCTGCAATTGAGAGTCTGGTGAACAGCCAAAAGAGCTAACTAAATTTAAACTAAGGGAAGCAAACCTATGAACGCCCGTAACTTGAATGCCTATCGAAACCTAGCTGCGCAGACAGCCGTTTCCGAGGCAAGCCCAGTCGAATTGATCGTGCTGGTCTACAAGCGGTTAATCGATAACCTTCGTCTTGCTCAAAAGACGATGGAGGAAGGTAAAGAGGCTGCGGAATACGTTAGCAAGTCGCTGGACCTGATTCAAAAGGGTCTGATGGCAGCGCTGGATCATGAAAAGGGTGGCGATATCGCGGCGAACCTCGCATCTTTATATGATTGGGCGATTCGCGAGATTCTCAAGGCGCGCTTAAAGAACAACGCGGAGATGCTCTCTGGCGTGATCGAGGTCTTCCGTAACCTGGAAGCCGCCTGGGTCGAGATCCATCTGATGCGCACGAGTGCGGCGACTGCAGAGCCCCCGCCAACAGTGCATATTTCCTCACCAGGGGCTATCCCCGCAGCCTAAGTTCGCCGTATAAAGTGGGGTAAGGACCTTACCCCATGCAGATACCGCCGAACATACCGAAACCCGCTGCGCCGCCGCCTCAGGATCTGAAGCCTGAGCCGGTCGCACGGGTCGCGCCGGTGGTGATGAATGATGCGGCAGCGCGCATCGACCCCAGCGTCATTCTTAAAACTCCGGTTCCCGTTTCCTCTGGGCCGCGCACGACCCATCAGGTTCGATCGTCGACTGATCAGACCGGCACGATCTATACCGCTCCGGAAATTCCGGAGGACCCAGAGGCAGCCGCGCATATCGCCAAGCTCAGCCTTCAGCTGGGTAAAGTCGAATCCGGGCCGCACAGTCTGAAGTGGCCGATGCCACAGGAATTTCTGCGACAGATCGCCCAGCAGCCTAATAATCAGTCACTCGCGCAGACTCCGAAAGAGGCGCTTGCCATGTTGCGATCGGGGCTCGTTCAGTCACCCATGCTGGCAGTGGCCAATTTTGCAGACGCCATCGGTGTGGTGAAAGAAAAGTCGGTGCGCGGAACGATCGGTAACGATTCGACTGGCACAAACGGTTCTGGCGGATCTAGTTCGACTGCTTCTTCGTCTACCCAGTCTTCCGCTAACGCTGCAGCCCACGCGGGGATGCTACATCTGGGTCAGGTACAGAAACCTTCTGCGTCTAGTGCGCTTCAGAATATGCCGGCGCCCGACAGTCAGGCACTACAAGATGGGCTGAATTTGTTGATGCATGGTCAGCTGGTCTGGCAGGGGCAACTGACCCCAGGTGTGCCAGCCAAGATCTATCGTGAGGACGCTTATTTAGAAGACCCTGCTACGCCCGGCGGTGGGTTAGTGAAAGGGGCGCAGATCTCGATTGAACTGGAACTGCCCACCATTGGTCAGGTGGTGGTCCGTGGTCTGCAGATTGCAGAATCGGTGAGTGTGGTGATTCAGCCCGAGCAGCGGGGACAGACGGTGCTGGCTAGAAACTTTCAGGCACTCAAAGATCACCTGGTGACGGCATCGCTTGAGGCCGTCAAGGTCAGGCTCCAGTCGCGTGATGGCGCAGTGATCGAATGACAGAGCTGATGAATAAACGCGCGGTGGCGCTGCGTTATGAGCAGAACGCAGCGGCACCACGAATTGTGGCCAAGGGTACGGGCTATGTGGCAGAGACCATTCTGAGTCGCGCGAAAGAATACGAGGTACCGATTGCGATTGAGCCAGAGCTAGTGGAGTTATTGGTGCAGTTGGATCTTAATCAGCTGATTCCACCAGAGCTCTATGCGGCCGTTGCCGAGATTCTTGCCTGGGCCTATCAGGTGGATGGATTAACGTCTGAAGAAGTACGCGCTGCGCGCGAAAAGACTTAAGACCATCGACGAGTGCCTGACTGCAGCGTGCTTTGCAGTCAGCAGTCGTTCAAAGCTGAAGACGCGGAATTAAACCTGCAGGTTGGTGACGTCGCGATAGGCTTCAACGAGCTTATTGCGAACGGCGATCATGCCCTGGAAAGCCACGTTGGCTTTCTGAAGCGAGACCATTACTTCTTCAAGTGACATGTCCTTGGCGCCCATCTGGAACGCCTGGGCTTTGGCCTGGGCAGTGTTCTGGGCGTCGCTGACCTGTTGAACGGCTTCTTTGAGTACCGCTCCGAAGTCCACGCCGGAAGAGGTCGTGCCTGCGCCTGTTGCTGCACCCGGGCCACCAATCGGGAGCCGGTTATCGCTTGCAACTTTGCCGCTGGCCATATCCTGCATGGCCTGCATACGCGCTAAAACGGAGTTGATGTTTTCAATACTCATAAGAACCGCAGTGTAGGTTAATCCTTGTCTGAATAATAGCCCTGCTCTCGATAATCCTTGAGCTTGTACCGAAGGGCCCGCTCCGAGATTCCTAAAATCTCAATGGCCTTTTTTCGGCTTCCGCCGGTGCTCTTAAGCACCCGAAGGATGTGCTCACGTTCGACCGTCTCGAGATTCGCCGGCTGATCGCCATTCATATAAGCAAATTCTGCGCCAGCCTGTGTGGTCTCCATCTCCCAGCCAGGGAGTCTGGGGGAGGATGCCTGCAGCGCACCATCTGGTGCGGGTTTGAGCTCCATGTGGCTGACTTCGACGGTCTCGCCGTCGCACATCAGCAGGGCCCGTTGGACGGCATTTTCTAGCTCTCGGACGTTTCCTGGCCAGTCGTAGGCATTAATTGCCGCCTTGGCATCGGCAGAGAGCTTCAACCCCGGCCGACCCATGGTCTGGCCATAGCGCTCAAGGAAGAGCTCCGCCATGGGCACGACGTCCTCCATTCGTTCACGAAGCGGGGGGATGGCAATGGGGAAGACGGCCAATCGGTAGTACAGGTCTTCACGGAATTTTCCAGCTTGGACGCGCTCCATCAGGTCGCGGTTGGTCGCGGCGATGATCCGAACATCGACCTCCTGCGATTTGTTCGAGCCAATACGCTCGACCATTCGGTCTTGGATCACGCGCAAGAGCTTCGCCTGAAGGTCAATCGGCAGTTCACCAATCTCATCGAGAAACAGTGTCCCACCGTGTGCGGCTTCGAATTTTCCTTCTTGTGGTTTTGTGGCGCCGGTAAAAGCCCCTTTTTCAAAACCAAACAAGGTGGACTCAAGAAGTGTTTCAGGGATGGCCGCGCAGTTGATCGCGATATACGGTTTGTTAGCGCGCGGAGATCGTGCATGGACCTGGCGCGCAAAGACGTCTTTACCCACGCCACTCTCGCCAGTCAGCAAGACTGTTGCGGTTGTCGAGGCAACGCGCTGACAGCGCGAGAGCACGCCCAGCGTTGCGGGAGCCTTTGCGATGATGGACTGGCCATTACCAGCACTGACTGTGTCGGCCATCGGCTGATAACGGGCGATCACACCGACTAAATGCTCGGGCTGAAACGGCTTAATCAGAAAATCTCGAGCACCAGTTTGCAAGGCCTCGACTGCAAGCTTGGCTTCCGCGAAGGCCGTCATGATGACAACAGGAAGCTGCGGTACTTTCTTACGGATGGAGCGCAGAAGCGTTAAGCCATCCATGCCTGGAAGCTTAAAGTCCGAGACCACCATCGAGACTTCTATTTCACTTAGGGCCATGAGCGCAGATTCAGCGTCTTCAAAGGCTTTGTAAGGAATCTGGTGCAGATCAAGGGTAAGGCAGATAGCTTCGCGAAGATCTGCATCATCTTCCACAATCATGACGGGTGGCTGCGACATATTCTT
>JACCEB011465970.1_pt1 | contig 12187 bp, 10 predicted proteins | sample 7454761 | NCBI WGS metagenome assembly JACCEB01 (sample SAMN15323454, study PRJNA562643) | freshwater metagenome | isolation source: river surface water | place: USA:Blue River Watershed | collected 2017-08-18 | reverse complement strand
TTAAGACACCTTTGGGGCCAGCATTTTCTTCACCCTCAAGAATGATTCTCGGTTTATGAGTCAGACGGTGAAGGCAATGCTTAATATTACTAACCCCAACTGAGTTATGAAAAAGTTCAAACATACTCTGATCATTTGGAGCGTCTCCAAAAAACCAACAATCTTGCTCCTTAATCCCTTGACGATACTTTCCTAAAAAATGTTTTACTCCCAAATATTTTGAGATCTCACCACACCAGAAGTTGATATGAACGTTGGACTTTGAATAATTAATTTTTTCCTGATCCATGAAGTTCATCACTTGGTCTACCCAAGCTTGCTCCATGAGATGAAATTCGATCGCTCGGTCCGTGAGTCTTCCGAAACTATCTGCTGAAAGCGGAACATGAGGATAATGGTGCTTAATCTCTGAGGTAAAGTGTCTCAGACGATCAAGTTCTTTAACGGAAACCAGTGGCTCTTCAGCGATTTCTCCACGCTCATCAATATAAACAACAACTCCTCCACCTTCCATGATACAGGCCTTAAGTGGGAAATGAGTTAGAAGAAAGTGCCCCCAAGAAATAGAACGACCCGAAACAATCACCAGTTCATGATTATGTTTATGAATCAGTTCTATGATTTCAAAAAACTCTCGAGTGAGTTCACGTTTCTCGAGTGTAAGTGTTCCATCAAAATCAGAAAAAAAAATCATATTAGTTCCAAATCCAAGAGACAAGGCAACCTAAGTAATCATAAGAAGCACCTAAGTTTTTATTACTCTCTAGAGTCAAAAGTATTTTATCATTATGAGCACCTGGTAATGGCATACTGGCGCCCAAACTCACTGAGGCGTAATAAACAAATTCATCTGTTACACTATCAATTTTTAAACCACTCGGAACTGCCAGATAAGGAAAAAACTCTTGCCCACTAAGACTGAAACCTTTTCTTAGAGTTGGTGCTGCTCCAACCAAGTTCGAGGAAACTCCTTCAAAGCGCTGGTATTGAAGAAACGGTTTAATTGAAACCCGAGGCTGATTGATTTTTTCATTCAATAGTTGAAAATCCATCCCACCACCAGCACTCATAGATCTTGCTTCTTGAGCGCCTGACACGGAAAAATCAATTATTCTATTTCGACTGGTTTCCTGAGTGTATCTAAGCCCCATACCCATTTCACTTTTTTGGGACATATAACCCGTCATTTCAGCACTTAGTACCTTCGCTCTCTGGCCCAAAGGGTGGGTGGAGATACCAGTAATGGAAGCAAAACCAATAAGGGGAAATAGAGAAAGGAATAAAAAGATTGTTTTCATTATTTAATTATCAATGGGCCTCAAAAATTTGCAAGAAATCAAAGACATGCGCACCGCAAAATAAGATCACGATTAAGCTTTCCATTGACGAGTAAGGGGTCTCTCCTATAGATTGTCTTTCTATCTCAATGGTGACCGTAGTTCAGTCGGTAGAGCGCCAGATTGTGGTTCTGGTTGTCGTGGGTTCGATCCCCATCGGTCACCCCATTTTTAAATTCAGTTTTGATCTTCGTAAGAAGTGAAAGATACTAAGCCCTGTTTAACCCACAGGGCTTTTTTTTGCGAATTGAACTTATTTATTCAATTTGATTCCTATAATAGCCTTTAATCGCTCCAATTTGTCTTTCGTTCAATCCTGTAACGTAAGTCTTGAGTACTAAAAATCTATAAAGAATTTCAGCAGAAATTTGGCGAGCTTTTGGGCTATTAATGTAGAGAAGAAGTAAGGCCAATCCAAACTCTGTTACATCAACTTTACGTTCTTTTCTTTCTTTGCCTTTTGCTCCAGCAAAATAAAAACTTTCTATGATATTTTTTTCTAATCTATAACTTGTATTGTGAGACAGCTCATTCTGGCACTTTTTAATTGCTCTCAAAATATTGTCATGCCGTACGTTAAACTTTTCCGATAAAATCAGTGAGTCTGTCACTGGTCCAAATGGTGTGTCACGAATCCAGACCTGGCCCATCATATGTCGATTAACCAAATCTTTAAGCCTTGGGGGTTTTGTTTCGAATGGAACTTCCAAGTTAAATTTAGGCGTCATAAAATCTCCAAAGATATGATTTATTTGATTCACCTCAAATTTGAGGCGAATGAATAAATGACTGATATCATTGGAGATATCTTGAAAGATCTTCTTCTGTGAATCGTTATCATGTTTATAAAGTTAACTAATTTAAATTAGAAAATATTGTGGCAGGAATATGCTTTTGCACACGATTGTCTCCACAGCCAAATGGGACCCCATTTTTAAATTCAGTTTTTCATCAGCACAGTGAAATGTCGTCGGTTTGCTACCTCTTGCTACACGTTTTGCTATTTTTTTCAGATACAAATTTGGATGGAGAAAATTTATGAACAACTTAATTAAGTTTGTTATGAAACTTTCCTTTATAGCTGCCAGCACAGGACAACTACCAAAAATCATCAAAGAAGTGATAATTTCTCAACTGAAGCTTCTAAAAGAGTCGCAGGCGAGTGAGTGACCTAGGGCTTTCTTGCTTAAATAAGCAAGACTCAAGTATTTAGAGAAAAAGCCGAATATATCAGCATACTTAGATCACCATCTGAGGTTTTGAACGAGGTTAGAGATGCCCTACATACTCTCCCCAAAAATTAATCACGGCTCCTCTGCCATGTGGATGGAAGGCCCTGCTTACGAAAAAAAGAGTATCTACTCCATTTCAAGCGGAAAGCTTCCTCCCGTAAATTATGATGAGCACATTTTACGTCCGCATAGTCTCACACATTTTGAGACTCCTTCTCATACAGTTGCTGACGGGAAACATCTCGATTCATTTTATAAAGATCTTAATCACTTTTTCGGTACCACGCTTGTGATTAAACTTCAGGGAAATAAATACGAATCAAAAGGAAACGGAATTTATCACTGGGCTATTTCCAAGGAAGAAATCGAAGAGAAAATAAATGAACAGAAATCAATTCCAAAAAAAATTCTCATTTCCACAGATTTTTATCCCCTGAACAGCGATGGTTATCATGACCCCAATTATGTTCTTACACTTTCTCAAGAAGCAGCTGATTACCTTGTTTCAATAAATGGATTTCATCTCTATGGCACATCCTGGAAGTCATCAGACTTCAACCCGGGTAAACCCGAGCGACCTATTCATAATACATTATTCAAAAAAGCGGGCATTTTAGAAAACCTTGATCTTAAAAATGTCCCAGAGGGAATTTATTTTCTAGCAGCTTTCCCTCTACCACTAGGAGAAGCATCTGAGTCACCTGTTGTTCCAATTCTTTTTACAAAAGAAGAACTGGTCCATCATATTTCTAATCTTTAACGTTTCTGCATTTGCAGAAGTTACAGAGATTTGCTCAAAGCCATCTTTTAACGAAGAGGGTGCGACATATTCTTATTCTCAGCTTAAAGCTCAATGTGAGTCCGAAAAAAATTGCTGGATTCAATTTCAAGCCCCCGAGGATTTAATTCGAGGAAAGATTAACGGTGACACCTTCCTGAATTTATCTTCACCTACATCGTATCACTCAAATGAATTTTTTCTTCTTCCTATAAATACAGACAACATTGAGAATATTGTAATTCATGCAAAAGACTCGAACCAAGATAAACGCTTTCTGAATGAATTATGCGTAAAAATTGGAGATTATGAAGTACTCCGTTGGAGAAATAGTTGGCAATGGTTTTTAAGAACGGGGGCCAATCTATTTTCTGCGTATTTTCTTATTCTAATAGCTATTTTTCTAGGCTTCTCTTTTTGGTTACGACGATCAGGCATTGGATTTTCTTTACTAATCTATTCTGTCGCATCCACAGTATATCTCTTCAGTTTCAGCGAGTACCCACGTTCTCTAATTGACCCTGTACTAGCGTCAGGAGGACTTCATTTCCCTCTAAGGCTCTTACAAGACTTGTGTTTAATCTACGTCTTTTATAATTTTCATCAACATAGTGACCCACACAACATTATTAAAAAACTGTCATGGATTTATGCCACTGTGATTGGCATTTACTTTCTCATGTATGCCATTGGTATTAGAGATTACGTCTTTTATGCAAGGGTTATCATAATTTTGGCACCACTGGTTGCGGCCCCAATGGCTATTGGCACTTGGTTCGCATTTAAACTCAAAGACCCCATTGAACGAAAAGTTCTAATTCCAGTTTCTATTATGCTCTTTATTTTCCAATTAAATGACCTACTCGTTTTTTGGAAACTAACAAATAGCTATTTTACAGTTAGGCTCTACATCCCATTCATCGTGGGGATGTCCTTATTCCTATATTTTAGAAGAATGTACGAAAAAGAAGCCGCACTCAATATCCTATCTGAACGCCAGAAAATACTTAAAGAGTTTCTCCATGATGTAAAATCTCCGTTGGCCGTCCTTCGAATTTTCTTCGCCTCTCGAGACGAAAATGAAGAACATACGAACGTCATCACTTCCGCCCTAGATCGAATTGAAAACATGGTTATTCAAATTGATCGCCCCAACAAAGACGAAGTCCATGAAAAGTTTAAAGTTATCTCCGCTCTTCACGAAGTCTTAAATCAGAAGAAACTGGAATATCCAGATTTAAAAATATCTTCCCACTTTGAGAGCGACTCTCACATCTTTGCAAATAAAGCTAAGATACAACGAATCTTCAGCAACCTCATTAACAACACTTATGAGGCTTATTCAACAAATGAAAACAAAACTATTGAAGTAAAAGCATTGTTCGGAGCTGATGATATTCACATTACATTTACCGACAAAGGCCAAGGGATTCCAAAGAAAATTCTTGAGAAGCTTTTCAAGGAAGAGATCAGCAACAAACTAACTGGAAATGGGATTGGGCTTAGTTCAGCATATCGTTATATCAAAGAAATTGGCGGGCATCTTAATGTCATCTCTAAGGAAAATCTGGGAACTACAATTGAAATGATTTTCCAAACGACGACAGGAGATGTCGTACTTTCTAAAATAGAGGACTCACTTACCGAGAAATCTGAATCCCCTGACCTCATTCTTATAGATGATGACAGGTACATTCGTTTAGCTTGGCAACTTCATGCTCAAAACTCAGGAAAAATAATAAAAACATATGATTCGCTTGAAAGTTTTTTCTCAGATGCTAAAAAAATCAATAAAAACACTCCAATCTATCTCGACATTAATCTCAACGGGAAAAGAAGTCTGGAATATCTTAGTCAATTTGATGAAATCGGATTTAGAAATTTAACTTTAGCTACAGGTGAAGATCTATCTCTTGATAAATTGCCATCGAATGTACGAGGAATATCAGGAAAACTTCCTCCTTTATATTAGAATTTTTTATTAAGAGTATCGTAGAGCACTATGAATTTTTGTTACAAATTAATATTTTGATAAGTTGAAAGAAATATTTAAGGGTGGTTTGCTTTTGAACCGTCAACCACCCCATTTAAAATTCAGTGATGATCTCAGAAATGAGTGATTTATATAAAAGCCCTGTTTAACCCACAGGGCTTTTTTTTAATCAGTTTACGCCTTACGAATATGCCAGCCCCTTGGCTTTGCAAACGCCAGGATTCCCAGATAAGAAAGTGTAGCACCCAATCCAGAATTTTTTCTTCCCGCCCAAGGCAGGTATGGCGATACACGGTCACAGCAATTTATATAAGACGTCCCCGCATCCACATTTGAAAGAATGTCCTTCGCGCGATCGGTGTTTTGTGAATAGACCGAAGCCGTTAGACCGTACTCGGTATCATTCATAAGTTTGATCGCTTCAGAGTCATCTTTTACTTTCATAACGCCAATGACTGGGCCGAAAGTTTCATCTTTCATGACACTCATTTCGTGATTCACATTGATAAGAACAGTTGGTTCATAAAAGTTATTTTTTCCAATACGCTTCCCGCCTGTTAAGAGCTTCGCTCCTTTGCTGACCGCGTCCTGTACTTGAGAATCAAGGAATGCAAGATGTGACTCACGAGTGATCGCTCCTTGCTGATTCGACTTATCCAGAGGATCTCCAACTTTTAGTTTTTTCACTTCATTTACAAATTTATCCAGAAAAGAATCATAGATTTTTTCATGAACATACACGCGTTCCACAGCGCAACAGCTCTGACCATTGTTATAGAAGCAGCCCTCCGCTACCGCAGCGGCGACATTATCTAGGTTATCGATCTCATCTGTGACATAGAGGGGATCTTTTCCACCAAGTTCAAGACCCACTGGAACGAGCTTCGACGCAACTTTCTCGGCAATGTATTTCCCCGTTTTAAAAGAACCAGTGAAAAAATATCCGTCACAAGGAAGGGCGAGAAGCACTTCACCCACCGCTGGACCACCGACGATGGTCTGGAAAACGTCCTTCGGAATTCCGGCTTCGTGAAGGAGTCTTTCAATATTTCGGCCTGTGATGGTTGCATACTCGGAAGGTTTGTAGAGAACAGAATTTCCCGCAATCAGAGCTGGGACAAATACGTTAACTCCCACTAAGAACGGATAATTCCATGCAGAGATATTACAAACGACTCCCAAAGGATCGAAGGCCAGCACATCAGTCGTCTTTCCATCGGTATTCATTTCCTGAGGATCGAGCCATTTTTTTGAATTCTGAATAAAAAAACGTATTCGTGCTCGTGCACCATTAATTTCATTATAGGACTCTTGTAAAGGCTTACCAACTTCAAGGCTCAGATCTTTGGCGAGACTCTCCTGATTTTGATCTAGAAGATCGTGGAATTTCTGAAGCGAGTCTATACGCTTTTGTATAGGAACTTGGGCCCAGGAGACATAAGAGTTCCTGGCAGCATTAAACTTTGTCTGTATGCTCGTAGAATTGTCTTCGAGTACATCTTTAATAATTTCGTGAGTGGCGGGATTAGTGATTTTCATATTCTAACCTTTTGCTTTTTAACTGAGTCTAAAAAATGATGATAAAGGGGATGGGGGTCACAGACCTTATCTTTGAGAGTGTGAGAAAATTCAGGGTGCCACTGGACTCCCACCACGTAATGCTGTTCGAGATTCTTATGATGGAAAGCTTCGATAAGTTTATCGTCAGGTGAAATGGCGTCTACAATAAGATCTTTTCCCAAAGTCTTTATCCCTTGATGATGAACTGAATTCACTGTGAGTTTTTTTTCCTTATAGATTTCTGTGAGAAGACTTTCCGGAGTGCACTCCACTTCGTGATGAACTCGATCATAGGTCACACCGTCTCGATGAATCACATCAGTCCCAGTGACGGTCTTCAGGTCCTGATAAAGAGTTCCACCAAAAAAAACATTCGTTAGTTGAAAGCCACGGCAAATACCAAGAATTGGACGCTTATTAATAAAGGCATAATCCATAATCTTTAACTCATATTGGTCCCGATGAGGATCACCTGGCCAGCGACCATTTTCAATCGATGCTTCCTTATAAGAGCTCGCTGCAATGTCAGCTCCACCTTGAAAGACAAAGCCATCCATCTGACCAATAAAAGCTAGGAGTTCATTTTCCGGAAGATCCGGTATGAGTATGGGCATCACTCCTTCTCGCGAGAGGTAACGGGCCATGTCCTGCTCAAAATACGCGAGAGTCTTGTGGCCGAACACCGTTCTCGTAATATCCGGATACATGAAGCAAGAAGAGACTCCGATGTAAATCATTGGCCTAGGGCCTTTTGATAAAGTTCCATAAAGTCCTTCTTTGTCACCGGTCTTGGGTTAGATGCGTGACAGGCATCCTTTTCAGCAAGTTCAGAAAGTCTTTCAAGATGCTGTGTAGAGACTTTTTGAGAAGAAAGATTGCTCGGAATCCCGATCTTCTTGTTCAATTCCCTAAGCCAATGAATAAAAGCAGCAGGTGTTTTTTCTTTCAGTCCCACTGCCTCGCAAAGATTCTTAAACCTATCTTCGCAAACTGAGGCATTAAACTCCATTCCAAAGGGAATCATAATGGCATTGGCCAGACCATGATGCATGTCCATGACTGTTGAAAGTGGATGGGCCAGTGAGTGCACGACTCCCAGACCCTTCTGGAAGGCGGTGGCGCCCATAAGTGAGGCCATCATCATCTTCGCTCGAGATTCGAGGTCTGGATGATTAGTGGCCCGCTCAAGGCTTTGAGCAATGAGCCGGACTCCTTCGAGAGCAATACCATCACAGAGAGGAGAGAACCCCTTGGCCAGATAGGCCTCAACATTATGAGTGAGCGCATCGACTCCGGTTGTGGCGGTCACAAAGGAAGGAAGGCCCATCGTGAGCTCAGGATCTGCAAAGACCTTTCTTGCTAGAAGCTTCGGAGAGAAAAGAATTTTCTTCTCGTGAGTAACATCGTCAGCGATGACAGTAGAGCGGCCAACTTCTGAACCAGTTCCGCAGGTCGTGGGAACAGTCACAAAGTATGGCACTTCTTCCGTCACAAAGCGGTCTCCACCGGTGGCATCGTCATAATCAAAAAGATCGCGGTGGTGGTTGATCTTGAGAGCAATGGCCCGAGCGACATCCATACTTGCTCCACCGCCAAAACCCACAATGCAATCTGCACCATTATTTTTATAAGTATTAACCCCATTCATAACATTAGACTTAATTGGATTTTTATCGATTTCAGAAAAGATTATTGGTTTTAATCCAACGTTCTCCAGCAAACCTAAAACTCTTTTGAAGACATCCGTTTTAGTGAAGCCTACATCTGAGACCAGAAGTGGATTCTTAAATCCATTATCTTTAAGGTGGGAACCAAGCTCTTCAATCACACCTTTTCCAAATCGGATAGAAGTCGGAAAATTATAGTTATAACGAGCGGTAAAATCTGTCGGCATATGTGTCTCCTAAAAATTAGACAATTTCAAAGTAGCGTTTATATTCCCAATCAGTGACTGCTTTCTGATACTGACTCCATTCCCATTCGCGAGTGGTTGAGAAGTGCTTCACAAATACTTCGCCGAAAAGTTCTTTTGCGATCTCGGACTTCTTCATCATTTGGGTAGCCTCAAAAAGATTGCGTGGAAGGGAACCATTCTTTATATCGCGATATCCGTTTCCTTTCGTCATTGGTGTCGTGAGCTTTAATTTATTTTTCACACCATACATTCCACTGGCCAAGGCGGCAGCATGAGCAAGATAAGGGTTCGCATCAGACCCCACAACCCGTAGTTCAATTCTAGTGGACTTTGGTGAGAGCGGAAGTGATCTCACAGAGGTCGTGCGGTTATCAATTCCCCAGGTCAGAGTAGTAGGGGCCCAGGCACCTTCTACCAAACGTTTGAATGAATTAATCGTCGGAGCATACATCGGAAGGACGTGAGGCATGCAATGAAGTAGACCAGCGATATAACTCTCCATCATAGAACTCATTTTGCTATTGGATTTATCATCGTAGAAAAGATTATTCTTTTCGTCCCAGAGGCTCTGGTGAATATGGCCTGAGCAGCCTGGTAACTTGTCGGTGATCTTGGCCATAAAGCTCGGCATAATGCCATGGCGATGGCCAATTTCTCTCACCCCAGATTTGAAGAGTACTGCACGGTCTGCACTCTCCAGCACGTCTCCATAAAGAATGGCTGCCTCTAAAACTCCGGGGCCAGTCTCAGTATGGAGTCCCTCGATGGGAACTCTAAACTTATTTAGCATGTCGTAGATATCGTTAAAAAAGTCTGAGTTCTTGGACATGCGAAGGAGTGAGTACCCAAACATTCCGGGAGTTAAAAACTTAAGATCCTTAAAATCGCGAGCATTCAAATCTTCAGTGTTCTCTTTAAAATTGAACCACTCAAACTCTTGACCGAAGAAGGGGCGAAATCCCGCTTTCTCACAATCTTTTTTTACCTTCTTTAATATATTCCTTGGACAAAATTCTAGTTCAAAGTCTCCCAGAAAAAATGGAACATCGTGATCCCATGGAACTTTCCTATAGGTCTGGAGATCAAGTTTGGCCTCTGCATCTGGATACCCAGTATGCCAGCCGGTGTAATCAAGACCATCAAAAGCTTGATCGTTGATGTCCCAACCAAAGACAACGTTACAAAAACCAAACCCACCTTCAACAGCACTTATGAATTTATCTTTATGAAGATATTTTCCACGAAGAACACCATCAATATCGGTGACCGCCACTTTGACTTTTGGGTTCTGAGAAGCTTTCACTTCAGCGATGATTTGTTCATTGGAAAGTTTCATGAATTCCCCTTTCAAGAGAATAAAACGGAATAATGTAGAACTATTATTTTAGACTATTTTTAATTTCTTAGGAGGGAAAAAATGAGTGCAGTGTTTCCTGATTAAATCATTTTTTAGTCAACGTCATGAGGCCCATTCCAAAAATCACGGCGATCAGAAAAACACCAAAGATTACGAGGTTGTAATAGGCCATGGCCATGAAACATACCAGAGCAAAAACCAAGGCCAATGCTGGAAAGACCGGATAAAAGGGCACAAGAAAAGGACGTGGTAAATTCGGTTGATTTTTTCTCAAAACAAAGAGACTCACCATGCACATGAAATACATCGCACAGGCACCAATTCCAGAGAGAGTAATAAGCTGGCCGGTTTTCCCCGAAGCGATGGCGATGATTCCAATCACTGTAGTCATAAGCACACACCAATAAGGAGAACCAAATTTATTTACAGTACTGAGTTTAAAAGGAAGAATTCCGGCACGAGAAATCGCAAAGAGCTGCCTCGAGGCTCCAATGATGATCCCGTTCAAGGATGCCACCAGACCAAAAAGACCAATTCCTGCGAAGGCTTTAACCCAAGGATGTCCCTCACCTAAAGCAATAGCAATCGCTTTAGGAATAGGAAAATCACTGTTACTTAGACTCTTCCAGTCCCCTGCTCCGCCAGCAGCGAGCATGACTCCAATCGCCAGAATCACCAAAGTAAAAATACCTGTGATGTAGCCAATAGGAAGATTTCTTTTTGGGTTTTCCACTTCTTCACTCGCCATGGCAACACCTTCAATTCCGAGGAAAAACCAAACAGCAAAAGGAATGGAAGCAAACACCCCCGAGGCGCCATGTTCCCAACCATCGCGAGAAAAGTTCGCCCAGCTGAAGTGTGGAATAAGGACCATAATGAAAATCAAAAGTTCTACCACCGCCAAAAGAGTTACGACTAATTCAAATCGCGCACTAAAATGAAGCGAAAACAAATTCAAAGCACCGAAGAGAATCATAACAATGAATGCCAGTGTCTCTGGGGCCATGCTTGGCATAAGGACGTGCAAATATCCGCCAAGTGCAAAAGCGATGGCAGGGGGAGCAAAGACAAACTCAATGAGGGTAAGGATGGCGGTGAAGTGGGCCCAATTTTTTCCTAGGGCCCTTTGAGCATAGGCATACGGTCCTCCCGCCTCAGGAATAGCAGTGGAAAGTTCAGTCAGGCTGAAAATAAAAGTGGTAAAGAAGAAAGCTACAGCAAGAGTAGAAATGAGAAAGCCAAAAGTACCTGAGACTGACCAGCCATAGCTCCAACCAAAATATTCTCCGGAGATAACAAGACCTACGGCAAGGGCCCAGACCTGAAGAGGACCTAGAGATTTTTTGAGATTATGACTTTCCATCTCTTAATCATGTATTGAAATGGATGAATGCACAAGTAACCGAAAGCCGCCTGCGTGATTTAAATGCTAATAATTTAAATATATTAATTAGACTAAGTCGGTACTTCCATTAGTGAAATCAATCTCAAAGAACTGTAAGATCTCATTTCTACAGCTGTGAATCTTTTCCTTTATGATTGGATCTCAGAGATTCTGAATAAAGCCATTTGAAAAAATCAACTTTTTTCATAAAAGCATTCTCTTAAAGCAATTTATTTAATTCAAGAAAATTTCCCTCTCCGTATCAGAAAGAAAGAGCTAGATAAAAGTAGATTTTGCACTTTCATTTAATTCCTCCTCTTTTATCCGAGCTCATCTTTGATGTCTGAAGACTCTTTTCCAGAGTGGAGTTTGTTTTGAATTAAATTGGCGATTAATTCCAGTTGCTTAAATTCATCTTTTGCTCGCAACTTAAAAGGCCCTTGCTCGCCTTCTAAAAGTTTGAATATATATTTCTCAAATGCGTATAACGGGCCAGCTAATCGATGAGAAATCAGTTTTCCGATGACTATTAATAGTATTGCCAAACAAAAAGACAGGATTCCAAAAATGATAACAAATCCCTTGATGTATTCTGAGGCTAAGTTGCCATCTAACCCAGGCACCAATTTTC
>JACCEB012097521.1_pt1 | contig 12190 bp, 10 predicted proteins | sample 7454761 | NCBI WGS metagenome assembly JACCEB01 (sample SAMN15323454, study PRJNA562643) | freshwater metagenome | isolation source: river surface water | place: USA:Blue River Watershed | collected 2017-08-18 | reverse complement strand
GGTAGTACCAGCACCGATCGATGGCAGTTGGCTTATTACTGGTTTACCAAAGCTCGACAAGGGCAAGATAGTGATTAGGCAAAAAAAGCAATTTTTTGATGGAACCATTCACACTGGTAATGGCCGCCCCATTTATTTCGAAGACGGACGTATCACCGGTAATCAACTGGAATTTGAATTTCAGGATGGACCTACCAAATATGTATTTAAGGGGCAGATCCAATCTGGTCAATTAGCCGGGGTCTTAAATAATGATCCTAAGTTAAAGGTGAGTGCTTATCGCCAAGAGCGGCAGACGACTCAATAGTTATTAGTAGGCCTTCTCGTTAATGCATAGCAGCAAAATAACTAATAAGAATCATCTGATCCAATATAGTTTCAATTTGCCTATATCTAAAAGGGGATACAATGAGTATTGGATTTTTTTCCATTGCCCTGAAAGGAGACCATATGTTATTGAATGATTCGATGAGCCCGCTAGATAAAGCCATGAAGATTGCTGGTTTTTCTGGGATGATCGTTAGCATCACCGTTGCTCTATATTTAATCTTTTCTGCTAGCGCCCCACAGGCAAAAACTGCTGTCTTTCTTTTTTCTTTAGGTGCGGCAGTTGCATTGAGTTATTTATCTTTCGCGATTAAACCAAAGTCTAGAAAATAATTAGTGACAATGAATGAATTAATGGCTCCTTGGTGGGGCCATTTTCTTTTCTGGAATTGAAATTTAGCCGTGAAATATGAAACAAAGGGAATGCTAATTGGTTTTATTGGTATCTTTATTTTTAGCTTGACCTTGCCGGTAACCAAAATAGCAGTCCAAACGTTTAATCCCTACTTTATTGCCTTTGCACGCGCAGCTCTTGCGGGATTATTGGCGGCACTTTATCTATTTAGCGTCAAAGCAAAAATACCTAGCGCACGCGAGATACGTCAATATCTGATTGTGGCTTTAGGTGTTGTTTTTATCTTTCCCCTCTTTATTAACTTGGCGATGACTGAGGGTGATGCATCGCATGCGGGGGTGATTCTTGGAATCATGCCTTTAGCTACCGTTGTCGCAGGGGTTCTTCTGTTCAAAGAGCGACCATCTCTGGGCTTTTGGATCAGTGCTTTAATTGGCTGTTTGTTAGTAGTGACCTACGCCTTTATCAATAGTCAAGGCGGTTTACGGTATACCGATCTCTTATTATTGGGCGCCTGCATCGCAAATGGGATTTCATATGCAGTTGGGGGTAATTTATCGCGTACTGTTAGTGCAAAGGAGGTTATTTCTTGGGCGTTGGTTATTGCATTGCCCATTAATTTTCTTTTTGGTGTGTTGACATTTGAATCAAATTATCTACAAGCCGACGCAATTGCATGGACTAGTTTTTTATACCTTAGCATCTTCTCCATGTTTATTGGTTTCTTCTTTTGGTATGGAGGGATGGCGATTGGGGGAATTTCCCGGGTGAGTCAAGTGCAATTGTTACAGCCTTTTTGTACTTTACTTGCATCCGCCGTATTAGTTCACGAGCCGATTACATACATTAATATCATTTTTGCAACCCTTGTCATTACAACGGTCATGATTGGTAGAAAAATGTTAGTAAAGAGGGGGCCGGTTATCAAGTAAAGAATGGGGTATTTATCCCCAGATTATGAAATAACCCTCTAAATCAAGCCCATAAAGGGCTCGATCGATCTCCAGAAGGCTTAAAAATGAGGGATTATCCCTAGAGTAAGCCCCTTGTCTTCAAAGGATCGCTGTAGCAAACTAACCCCGTTATTAATTACTTCCAATTCGGTAATTAGTAATAATTTTTTGAGTGACTCCTATTTTAGGGCTGCGCTTGCAGTCCTTTTTTGTAGCGGTTGTTTAATTGTTTGTTTAAAGGAAAAATATGAATAAAGCTGAACTCGTAGAAAAAATTGCCGATGATGCAGAACTTTCAAAAGCAAGTGCAGAGCGTGCTCTTAACTCTGCAATTGACAACATTATTAAAGCAGTAACAAAAGGTGACTCTGTTCAGTTGGTTGGTTTCGGAACATTTAGCCAAGGCAAGCGCTCTGCACGTACTGGCCGTAATCCAAAAACTGGAGAAGCAATCAAGATTGCTGCTTCAAAGACTGCTAAGTTCTCTGCAGGAAAAGCATTTAAGGATTCTGTAAACAAGCGCAAGTAATCGGTTATTCCGTTTTCAAAAAAGGCCGCCCATCAGGCGGCTTTTTTGTTGCTCCGCAACAATTATTCTCTCAAAACTTGATCCATCAAGCCTTTGCTGAGCTAGAATCAAAACATGCTTGTATTCATTAGAAAAAAACTAGCACATTGCTTTGTGATTGCATCCATTATTTTTGGATGTTCAGTTCAGGCTGCGACACCCTCCTTTAAAGAGGATTTGGATGATTTTGATGAAATGCATTTTGTCGATCAAGTGGCGGCTCTCGGATCGCAATTTGAGCCACTTATTATTTTGTGGCAAAACGAAGATTTAGCCCAAACACTCATTGTTACCAACACTCTTGCTGACGATGTTGAATTATTTAATATTAAGCTCGGCAACTGTTTTTCATTTCTTATCAATCCCATTGCCTCACTCTCTTGGAATCCTGAATTTTTGCAAGCTACCCAAGAAGGGCTAAAGCAAGCACGAGCACCCCCATTCTTTTCTTAAGACAAATACTCGATTCGTAGAGTTCATTCTCTAATTGTGTAACCCTTGCTCGGGGGAATTTATGTTGTACCAAACAAAACAATTGTGTTTTATTGATAAGCTGTGAGATCTCTGGATATCTTCTTACGGTTGATCTCCGGGATTATGGTGCTGTATACAGGCATCGGTCTGGCCTACGCCCAAACTGTCCCGAAAGACCTGGATTTGCGGCAGCTATGGAATGAGTTAAAGCTCAATAACCCGCAGTTAAGCGCATTGCGCGAGAACTATCTATCTGCAAAAGCAACCGTTCCACAAATTGCGGCACCAGCAAATCCCCAGGTGGGCCTGGTTTGGTCTGGCATGCCAGCGAATTCTCCACTGGCATTAGGGGCTGCTGGTAGCGCAGGGAGCGCCAACAACTCAATTTCAATTGCTCAACCCTTTCAGTTTCCAGGAAAGAGAAGCTTGGCCGCTGATATTGCCGATACCTCGGCCGAGTCTCTGTTGGCACAGAGTGAGTCGAGCTATTTGCAATTAGGGGCACAGCTATCTACCTTGTACTACAGTGCCTTATCTGCCCAAAAGCAATTGCAAGTCTTAAAAGAGATGGTGACGCGTTTTGAATTAATTAAGAACGTCGCTCGAGCCCGTTATGCTAATAATGCAGCCGCCTATGTTGAGTTTTTAAACACCCAAGTGGCTCAAAATGCAGCAATTGCAGAACAATTCAACCTAGAAAAGCAGTTACAGATTGCCTATCGCAATATCAATCTTCTGATTGGTCGAGATCCTCGAGAGAAGATTGCTTTATCTGGCAATGTACAGCAAGTGATCCGCACAGTTCCCACCCTAATTGAATTAGAAAATTATGCAGAGACCAGTCACCCTCTATTGCGCAGCTCCCAGTTAGATGTAGATGCAGCTCGAAAAGGAGTGAGCCTGGCTAAAAAGGCCTACCTACCGGATTTTCAGGTGATTGGTTCATCTTATACGCCACGTGGACCATTTGCCTCAAATAACGGTGCCTTGTTCTACCAATTTGAGTTTGATATTGTGATTCCACTGTATTTCTTTATGAAAGAGAAATACGGGGTCGAGCAGGCGGTCCGAAAACAGGCGGCCGTAGAGGCAAGCAATATCGCTAATCGGCAGCAAATTATTTTGGGTGCTTCTAGTGCATATACCGCATTTGAGCAAACCAAAAATAATATGCAGTTCTGGCGGGATAGTCAATTACCCCAGGCGGATGCGGCTTATAAGGTTGCTTTGACACAATACTCTAATAACGGACAAGGATTTAATGATTTATTGACCGCCCAAAATCAATTACGCCTATTGCAAACGCAGGTAACGATCGTGGAAAGGGATTTATTGCAATCGTATGCTGTGTTGATGGTCTCATCAGGGCGAGAACCTTTTTAGGAATGAATGTGAAACAGTATTTCAATCCACGGATACTTCAGTATCTTGATAAATTTACCTCGGCACTTAGTAGCAAACTAAAGCAGGGTATGGACTATTACTGGGAATTAAGCCCTGAAAAGCGTTACCGATTGCGATTAGCAGCCTTTGCTTTTGGGATTTTGGTGATCGGATTTACGATCGGCCGAATCACCGTGGTCAATCGCATTATCAAAATTGAGCAACAAGACAAACAAGTTGCCATTGATCAATCCGGAGTGATGTCTCTTAATTTACCGGGAGTTGTTTTAAACCCAGAAATCTACCTTTTTGAAAAATCGACAGTACAAACGGTTCCACAGGAGATTAAAGTTCCAGGCCGTATTGTTTTCAATGCTGAAAAGGGAAAACTATTAAGCGCTCGGGTCCAGGGTAGGGTAGAACGTATCTATACCTTCGAGGGAGCGCCAGTTCAAGTAGGCACCCCAGTCATTGAACTCTATAGTCCAGAGTTTAATTCAGCTCAACAAGAATTCTTATTAACCTATCGTACGGTAAAGATTTTGGCTGAGAGCAATTCGCTCACCAACTTATTAGCAGATGCCAAGATAACCCAGGAAGCCGCAGCAAACCGCTTGCGTAATTTGGGCTTCTCTGAAGGCGACATCCTCAATTTAGAGAAGTCGGGAAGGGCGCATAGTAACTTACTCATGCGCTCACCGATTCAGGGGGTGGTCGTTAAGCGGAATGTAGAACCAGGTGCCATTATTGCTAATGGTGAGCCTTTAGTATTTCTTGCAGATCCAAAAGCATTGTGGTTTGCGGGCAATATCTTTGAGCAGGATGCCCGCCATCTCGAGCGCGGCCAAACGATGAAGATTCTTTTGGAGGCATTCCCGGATCGAGAGATTATCGCCAAAGTCAATTACATTGCTGCTACTGTCGATACTCAAACCCGGGGTTTATTGATCAGAGCAGATATCGATAATGCTGATGGCTCCCTCAAGCCTGATATGTATGCCAATGCCAAATTACAAATTGGTACGGCAAAAGCAATCGTCGTGCCTCAATCCGCTATTGTTCGTGATAAGGATTTGCGTTATGCCTTTGTCCGCACTGCACCAGAGAGTTATCGTCGTTTGGTCGTTAAGGGGTATGACCTTGACGGTAAGCGCTTTGCGATTACTGAGGGGATTGAACCAAACGTTGAGGTTTTAATTCGAGGCGCCGTACTCCTCAATGAACGTTTCACGAAGCAGGAGTAATTGGTGAGTTTGATTACTTCCTTAGTAAGGGGTGTGATCCATAAACGGGTGATCGTGCTATCCGCCTGCTTGCTCTTATTGGTACTGGGGATATTAGCACTTCGTTCTTTACCAATTCAGCCATACCCTGGCGTGGCACCACTCACAATCCAAGCAATTTCTCAATGGCCAGGACGTGGCACTACCGAGGTAGAGCAGCAAATTACTATTCCTGTTGAAAACGCCTTAGCCGGCATTCCAGGCATACAGACTTTTCGTTCGGTATCCTTATTTGGATTATCAGTTGTTACTCTAAAGTTTGACAATCGTACTGATGCATTTAAGGCACGACAAATTTTTATTGCTAATTTATCGAAAGTTGACTTCCCGCCGGGTGTTGTGTCTACGATTAGCCCTGATTCCGATGCCACTGGTGAGATCATGCGTTATCAAGTGGCCTCTAATCATGCAGACTCGACCCAATTAAAAACCTTACAAAATTATGAGATCTACAAAGAGCTGAAGCAGACCCCAGGGGTGGCTGAGGTGTCCTCATTCGGTGGTAGGGTACGTCAATACCAAGTCATCATCCGCCCAGAAACATTGCAATCCAAAGGCATTACTCTGGGCCAATTAATAAATGCGCTATCAACTTCTAATAGCAATATTGGTGGGGGCCTTCTTCCTAGTGGTGAACAGCAGTTTGTTGTGCGGGGTGTGGGCCTCTTAAAGAATATTACTGATATTAAACAAGTTGTTGTGGCAAATAACAATGGCATTCCAATTCGGATTGGTGATATTGCCGAAGTAAAGATTGGTCACGCACCTCGTTTGGGGATGTTTCAGTTTAACGAGCAGCCCGATGAAGTGGAAGGAATCATCTTTCTTCGTAGGGGTGAGAATGCCACAGAGGTCTTAGCTAGAGTTCGACAACGGATTGAAAATCTCAATACGCATGTTTTGCCACCCGGTATTGAGATAAAACCCTTTTACGATCGCCAGAACTTATTGGATATAACGGTTGGCACTGTAAAACATACGTTGTTCTTCGGTATCTCTTTAGTGTTGGTTGTTTTGTACATCTTTTTAGGTAATTTTAGGGCGGCAGCAGTAGTGGCAGCAGTAATCCCTTTGGCACTGTGCTTCTCTTTTATCCAGATGGATCTTTTCTCAGTTCCAGCAAACTTAATTTCTCTAGGCGCAATTGATTTTGGAGTCATTGTAGATGCCGCAGTAATTGTTACTGAGAACGTGATGCGCCACCTTGAGGATGGTAAGAAGCGACTGAATCAAAGTATCGTGATTGCAATTAGTGAAGTGCAGCGTGCCATGATCTATTCAGTATGTATCATCATCGTCGCATATTCGCCGTTATTCTTAATGGGCGGTGTAGAAGGAATCATCTTTAAGCCTATGGCGTTTACCATGGGTTTTGCCTTGATTGCGGCCATGATCCTAAGCCTCACTTTTTTACCCGCAATGATGTCTTTAATCTTTGGTGAAAACTTCCACCATAAACCACCGAACTTCATTACATCGATCCTTGCCTGGTATCGACCTTTATTGCGTCGCTGGATGGATAAGCCACGAACGATTGCTGCTATTTCGGTATTTATCTTGGGGCTGGCCTTATTAAGCATTACTCGATTGGGAACTGCTTTCTTGCCGACTTTAGAAGAGAACAATATTTGGTTGCGAGTCACCCTGCCAAATACAGTTGACTTGGATTATTCCGTGAAGATAGCCAATCAGCTACGTGAGTTATTTCGCAAGCAGTCCGAGATTGAGAAGGTAGCAGTACAAATCGGTCGACCTGATGATGGAACTGACCCTACCGGTGTTTTTAATCAAGAATACGGTCTTTACCTAAAGACTCCTGACAAAATGCCGAATGGTAGCAGTAAGAAACAGTTAATCCACCGACTGGAAGATGAACTAAAAACTATCCCGGGATTAACCTATAGCTTCTCTCAATATATCCAAGACAATGTAAACGAAGCTCTCTCTGGCGTAAAAGGGGAGAACTCGATCAAGATATTTGGTTCCGATCTTGAGGTGCTGGATCAAAAAGCCCATGAGGTAATAAAACTTCTAAAGCAAGTTAAGGGAATTGCGGATGAGGGCATCTTGAAGGAACTGGGACAGCCAACGCTCAATATTGAGATTGATCGAGAACGAGCAGCACGCTATAACGTTGAGATGGATGAGATTCAAACGGTTGTGGCGAACGCCATTGGCGGTACTGCTATTACTCAACTGCTAGAAGATGAGAAGAGTTTTGGTATTGCGATTCGTCTCAATGAAAATAGTCGTAATGACACCACCGATATTGCTAGCCTTTTGGTTGATACCCCAAGTGGTGCGCGTATTCCCTTATCGATGATTGCAAAGGTGCGCTTGGGCGATGGGCCATTCTTCATTTATCGCGAGTCTGGGAAGCGCTATATCGCTATTAAATTTAGCGTACGCGGTCGAGATTTAGGCAGTGCGGTAGAAGATGCAAAATTCTTGATAGATAAATCGATTACCTTGCCACCTAATTATTCAATTACCTGGGATGGTCAATTTAATCAAATGAAGGAAGCGCAACGGCGTTTGATGATCATCGTACCATTGGCCTTAGTCGGAATATTTCTTCTATTGCTGAGTGTGTTTGGTAATTTACGTGATGCTTTAGTTGTTTTGATCAATATACCGTTTGCCGCCATCGGCGGTATCCTCGCCTTACATTTAGCTGGCGAGACCCTCAGCATCTCCGCCTTATTTGGTTTCTTATCCCTATTCGGGATTGCTATTTTGGATGGCGTTATCCTCATCTCGTTTATTAACAAGGCAAATGTGGATAACATCCTGCAGATGAAAGATGCCATGGTCGAGGGGGCTAGTTTGAGAGTTCGGCCAGTACTGATGACCGCTTTACTCTCGGGTCTTGGCCTATTACCCGCCGCCTTATCACAAGCGATTGGCTCAGAGGCGCAACGACCTCTTGCTTTAGTGATTGTCGGTGGAATGATTACCGCCACCATCTTGACCTTATTGGTCTTGCCCGTCTTTTATGCATGGATTCGGGGAAGGGATTCTGCGGCAAACTATACTGTCTAAAAAACTAATTCATGCTTAGGGGACAGTGGTTTATACAAACGATATTGTGATTGTGGGCGATGGCTTTGCTGCAGCAGTCATGGCCATTCACCTTCTGCGTAAGCAAATATCACCCTCAGCTATTACAGTCATTGGTCCGGGTCAATTAGGAAAGGGTAATGCATATTCCTCTATTAGCCCAGCCTATCGTCTCAATGTTCGTGAAGACCTGCCGATTATTTTTTCAGAAGATCCCCAGCATTTTGCCCGCTGGGCAAAGGAGCATCTACAAGATCCCCAGGCAAAAACATCAGCAGGATACTTCTATCGGCGTAATGATTTTGGCCAATATATTTCTGATTTACTAAGTAAGCAACTTGGCTCACAAGTAATTCAACATATTTGTGCGAAGGTGCACGGTATCGATCGTTTACAAAATCAATGGCGCCTGCAGCTCGATGAGGGATCAACTCTAAACGCTCAGCAAGTCATTATTGCAACTGGAAATGCTCCACCCACATGGCCCTGTTCGGTATTTATAGAAAAATCTTCTGCCAATTGGTGCTCAAGTCATTTAATTGAGAACCCATGGCCAGGACATCACTTGCAAAGTATTACCCAAGATGAGGATATTATTTTGCTCGGTGGTGGCCTTACTGCACTTGACGCGATCAATGCCTTGGTCGAGCAAGGGCATCGTGGCAAGATTGATGTGATTAGTCCACGCGCTCTTTTTCCTCCAGCACAGGCTCCGTGGCAACGATATAAGGAGCCGAATTGGCCCAGCCATTTAACGCCATCGAGCTTGGTGCGTTTCATGCGTTCCTATTTACCTTTAGCCCCGACCGATTCATCAGAGTGGCAATGTGCTTGGGAGGAGTTAAGACCTAATCTCAATTGTATTTGGCAACAATTTACTGTTAAGCAGCGCCAACGTCTCATCAGGCGACTGGGTTGGCTGTGGTCTTTATATCGCTTTCGAGCAGCACCCCAAACAATTGCCGCCTATCAGCAATTAGAAGCCAATGGTCAATTTCGTTTTACAGTAGGTCGGGCAAAACAGGTGATCGCATATGAGCCTAAGGTCAAAGTTATCTTAGGGAATGGCGCCGAGCGGATTGGTGACCGAGTGATTAATTGCACGGGCGTTGGCTCTGATCCCTTGCTTAATCAATTAATTCAGGATCAATATGCAATACCCGATGCACTATTGCAAGCTATTGCAGTTGATCTCCAATTCAGAGTAGTGGGCCCAAGCAGCACTTGGAGTAATTTGTGGATGATTGGACCTGCGACAATGGGCAGCCTAGGGGATGTAGTAGCGGCAAGCGCGATTGCAAAACAGGCTGAGCAATTGGCTAATCAGATTAAACTGAGCAGAATAAGCTGAGCTGCTTAAACTGAACAGATAAAACTACGTTCAAATTACACATAGGAACTGCATGAGACTCTCTTGGCTTGTATTTGCTCTATTGTTACAGTCATGCGCTGCAGTATTTACCGATGCATCCGATGCGGATCACGTTACCTTTCTCAACAGTGCCGATGAGTCTCTTACGCAACTAACTCAGAAAGCAAATGCATATTGTCAGCAATACGGCAAAAAGGCTGTCTATCGCAAGAGCGATACCCTCTTGGTTGCGGTATTTGACTGCCGCTAAATTTACTTCGGCTTTCTCTTGCTTGTGGCCGGTGTATTGAGTAGTTCTGGCTTGACTTCGGTATCTGCCTCGATTGATTTGCGATAGCCCGGGGGATATTTATTCCACTCATAGCCTTTTCTAGCGCGCTGATAGCCATAGTCAAATAGAGCTTGCATGTATTTGGTATCAAATTCCTCTATGTGAGGAAAGTTGAAATCGGCACCAATATAGGCTAGGTTAAATCCTACGCCGTCATCCTGGGTAATGTTGTAAATACGATAGAGATCACCTAGGCCTTGAGCCTGAATTAGTTGGGAGATGGCTCTACCAGCAATACTTAAGGTACGCCGTTCTGTTTGTTGCCAATCTACATCTAAGCGCGCATTCCGAATAATATAAGCCTCTCGATCGGCACGACGTTTGACCCCAACTTCTTTTGCTCGTGACGCTGCGGCACCGGGGTAGAGAAAAACTTGTGCAGTTGCTCCACCATCGACGTGCATCTCCTGAAATTCTTTGCCATCAATCATGAAGTCAAACATCACAGGAGGAAAGGCTGCAGGTATAGAGGCAGATGCTAATAATATTTTCCGAAAAAGTTCCAAAGACTCAGGAGTACCAACGCTGGCTATTTGCCCCATATTCCAAATTACAGGTGTACCGGCATCGATATTGGTCGTGCCGATTAAGAGCCAGCGCCCCTTTTTGTTGTATTCGTGAGCGACCTTTTGTAAAAAATCAGTTGTAATGTATTTCGAGATTAATTGATAGAGAGGGGTGGTATCTGCAAGGCCATCACCGAAGAAGCCTGATAAAAAACCACGGGATTTAAATACATCACTCGGCTTAATTTGGGTATACACCTCGCGTAGAACAGGGTCGTAGTCTTTACCCAAATATGCAAACGGTGCAATCAAGGCCCCGGTGCTTATTCCAGTGACGAGATTAAACTCCGGACGCGTACCGTTTTCAGACCAGCCCACTAAGATACCGGCACCAAAAGCCCCATTATCACCACCGCCCGAGAGCGACAAGTAACGACTTTTACTATCGAGACTTTGCCTATTAAGGTTCTGATTAATTTTTTTTACATCATCGACAAAATTATTGATACCAGCAGTCGTCGCAATCAGATAGCGTGAGCTAGGCAATCCTGCAATTTGGGCGCGCGATAGGTCAGAGGCTGGAACCGCTGCTTTGCGCTCAAGGGTGCTACATGCAGTTATAAGACAGACACTGAGGATGAGAACGGTACGTTGAATCAAGGTATTTTGCATAAATAATGAGGAGTAGAAAATCAATTAAGGCGTTGGAGAACCGCCGAGGGCAAGATAGAGATTAACGCGCTGCGTTAGGGCATCGACTTGACCTTGCCGATAACTTATCTCAGTACTATTTGTTTTAATCTTTTGCTGTTGGATTTGGCGTTGATCGATACGACCGATTGTAAATTCTTGCTCCACCCGTTTTAGGATTTGCTGTTGTTCTAGCAATTGAGTTCGTAATTGCACGGTGCGCTCACGCCAGGTCATTTCACCATTGAGCGCATTTTCAACATCACCAAAGGCATTTAATACCACCTTGCCATAATTAGCGAGAGCGGCTTGTGCCTCTGCATTTTGATAAGCAATTTGCGCCTCAATAGCCCCGCCCTGAAAGAGCGGCATCATTACATTTGCCCCAACACCTAAACTACTCGTAGGGCCATTTACCAAGCTAAATACTTGACTGTTGATATAGCCAAAGCCAGCAGTTAAGCTCACTTTTGGTAGGCGGGCTAAGCGTTTTTCAGAAGCTGCATAAAAAGCACTATTAACTCTAGCCTCGGCCGCAATAATATCGGGGCGTCGCTCCAAAATGTCGGTGGGGATGCCTGGGGCAATGGGTGGTGGCAGGGAAGGCAGGTTTGTACTTTTCAGAAGAGTGGCCTGTGGATATCGACCCACTAAGATCTCAACAGCACGGAGCGCTTGGTCTCGAGCTTGTCTCGAGATTAAAGCTGTTTCATTTGCTTGCGCAGCCGACGTTTTGGCATAGGCCACATCATTCTTTGATGAAGCGCCAATTTGTTCGCGTATTTCTGTTAGTTGGGCATAACGATTGGCCGCATCGGCATTCTCTTGCGCTAAGCGCGCTTGCTCCTGTAAGCCTCTTGCGAGCCATACCGTTTTAGTAAGGGTACC
>JACCEB012011382.1_pt1 | contig 12190 bp, 9 predicted proteins | sample 7454761 | NCBI WGS metagenome assembly JACCEB01 (sample SAMN15323454, study PRJNA562643) | freshwater metagenome | isolation source: river surface water | place: USA:Blue River Watershed | collected 2017-08-18 | reverse complement strand
TCCATTTCTTTATAAGAAAAAGTAAAGTCAAATGATTGTGTAACTATCATTTCAAAAGGAAGTTGCAAAACATAATCTAGAGATTCCGTAGAAACTTCACGATATTCTTTAATTGAAAGCATTGCTCCAAACTGCTTGATCTGATTTCCTATAACCTCAATTTCTCTATTACCAAAAGCAATTTTATGACTTGCCAATTCGTATGACATATCATCTAACGATAATTTATATTGTTCTTCAAAAAGATTTATTATTTTGCCAAAAAAATTCATTGGCTGAGAATATAAAATTCCGTCAATTTCTTTAATTTCAAGAAGCTCAGCTCCATATTCTTCAATATCTGCTAAAATATTATTAACAATTTTAGCCAAAATTTTATGAGATTCTTCTAAATATTTTTTATGCAAGTTAGTTGTTACTTTTTGAGAAAAAGAACGCAGAAAAGATTGAAAGTTAGCAATTGAAGTATCAATTCCTTCAGAAATTATTGTTATATACAGCTCGTTTACATATTGCTCCGACCACTTGTTTTGCTCTTTCCAAGCTTTGTCCAGTTGTTTTGGGAAAAACTCATCAAATTCACCTTCAGGATTTATATTCTTTTTTCTTCTGATAGTATGAAACCAAAAAGCAAACTTATTACTCGGAATATGATTTACAATTGAAGATCTTATGTTATCCCGCAGAGACGAAACCTTTGACATCATAGAATCATCACTAAATCCAGTAATTTTTATAATCTTTACCAATTCACCATTCTTAGTTAAAATTGTATTTGAATTATAATGGCAAACGTAAGGAATAAAATCTGGATCTGGCTTTTTAGCTATGATGCTACTTGTATTTTTTTGTTTGGATTTTTTAAATAAATTTATCAATTCAAATTACTTTTTTGAATATTCTCTATTTACATACCCAGTATATAATTGACGTGGCCTGCCAATTTTAAAAGCAGGATCTTCAATCATTTCTTTCCACTGAGAAATCCACCCAGAAGAACGTGCAATTGCAAAAATCACTGTGAATAAGTTTGACGGAATTCCAAGAGCTTTATAGATAATTCCTGAGTAGAAATCTACATTTGGAAATAATTTACGCGATACAAAATATTCGTCATTTAGAGCAATTTTTTCTAACTCAATTGCAATATCTAGTAACGGATCGTTTTTAATTCCAAGTTCGCTTAAAACTTCATCACAAGATTTTTTTAGAACTGCCGCACGTGGATCGTAATTCTTATAAACTCTATGACCAAAACCCATCAAACGGAATGGATCATTTTTGTCTTTAGCACGAGCAATAAATTCTGGAATTCTATCTTTTGTGCCAATTTCTTGTAACATTTCAATCACTTCTTCGTTTGCACCACCATGAGCAGGACCCCAAAGTGAAGAAATACCAGCACCAATACAAGCAAAAGGATTAGCACCACTTGAACCAGCAAGACGAACTGTTGATGTTGAAGCATTTTGTTCGTGATCAGCATGTAAAATCAAGATCATTTCCATTGCTTTGGCAATTATTGGAGTCACTTTGTGTTGATTATTTGGACGATCGAAAAGCATGTGAAGGAAATTTTCAGCAAATCCGTATTCCTTATTTGGATACATAATTGGCTCACCAATTGAGTATTTGTAAGCCATAGCAGCCAAAGTTGGCATTTTTGAAATAATTTTATAAACAACATCCATTCTGCCTTCAGGAGTATGAACATCCATGGTTTCATGATAAAAAGCTGAAAGAGATGCAACGGCTCCTACCATAATTGCCATTGGATGAGCGCGTCTTGGGAAACCACGATACAAAATTCCAATTTGTTCGTGAACTAACATATTTTTGATAATACCGCTTCTAAACTCTTTATATTGTGCAGCATTTGGTAATTCACCTTTAACTAACAAGTAAGAGACTTCTAAATATTCGCTTTTTTTAGCAAGCTCTTCAATTGAATAACCCCTATGCCTAAGAATTCCTTGGTCTCCATCAATAAAGGTAATTTTTGATTCACAAGACGCGGTTGCTAAAAAACCTGGATCGTAGGTAAACATTCCACTTTCTTTATAAAGATGTGAAATATCAATTACATCTTGTCCGACAGTTGCTTTGCGAATTGGAAGAGAAATTTCTTTTCCATTTGGTAGTGTAAGCTTAGCAATATTTTTTTCGTCAGTCATTTTATTTAGGAATTGATAAGTTTTTAGGAGGGAATTAATATATTTTCATATTGAAACTGTAACTAATTTTTTTCAACATCAAATTGTATATTTTTCCAAATAAAAAACCACAAGATATAAAAATAGTCGTTGCCATGTCAGGAGGAGTTGATTCTTCAGTTGTAGCTTGCTTGCTTAAAGAGCAAGGCTACAATGTTATTGGCATAACGCTACAGCTTTACGATCACGGCGAAGCTCTAAAAAAGAAAAACGCTTGTTGCGCTGGAACAGACATTTATGACGCAAAACGAGTTGCCGAAAAACACGACTTCCCGCATTACATACTAAACTACCAGAATCTTTTTAAAGAATCGGTTATTGATGATTTTGCTGACAGTTATTTACAAGGTGAAACCCCTATTCCTTGCGTAAAATGCAACCAATCAGTAAAATTTCGTGACTTACTAAAAGTGGCCCATGATCTTGGAGCTGATGCTATGGCAACTGGTCATTATGTAAGAAGAATTGATGCCAAAAACGGCGCTGAACTTCATAAAGCAGTTGATGAAGATAAAGACCAAAGCTATTTCTTATTTGCCACCACCAACGAACAACTAAATTTCTTACAATTTCCTTTGGGTTCAAATACCAAAGAGCAAACTAGAAAAGAGGCTGAAAGACTTGGCCTTGAAGTTGCCAATAAACCAGATTCACAAGATATCTGCTTTGTACCAAATGGAAATTATGCTGAAGTGATCAGAAAATATCGTCCCACAGCTTTCCGTGAAGGAGATTTTATTCATATTGAGACTGGCAAAAATTTAGGAAAGCATTCAGGAATTATAAATTTTACTTTGGGTCAACGCCGTGGTCTTGGAATTTCTTATCCAAATCCACTTTATGTAATTAAAATTGATCCAAAATTAAATATTGTTTTTGTTGGTGAGGAAAAATTTTTACAAAACCACAAATTCAAAATTCGTGAAATTAATTGGCTGGCTGATGAAATTGATTTAAGCAAAGAAATTCACGCCAAAGTTCGCTTACGTTCCAATCACGAAGAAGAACCTGCCACAATCAAAATTTTAGGAAATAACGAAGCAATAGTTGAAATGAAATCAATGACTCGTGCTATTACTCCTGGACAAGCTTGCGTAATTTATGATGAAACAAGAGTTCTGGGCGGCGGTTGGATTACGAAAGAGATTGAATAATTACAAAGTACGCACACTCTAAAAAATTAATTTTTATACAATTGTAAACACACATTCGTCATTGCGAGGAGCGAAGCGACGTGGCAATCCACTTAATCACAAACTCCTAAACTCGTAACGAAATGGATTGCCACGTCGCTTCGCTCCTCGCAATGACGAGTTGGGGTTATTTTAAAAACAATTAATCCTCTAAGTAATAATTTGCCTAATTAAAACCTAAATTTTACTTTGAATTTAGTGAAATTTAATTTAGAATCAGCTTTTCTCTTATAGAATTACAAAACCAAATATCAAAATCAATCATATTGAAAACAGAATTATTCACTTCAGATAAACTATCTAAAAAGAATCTTAATAACCTTAATTTTTAACAAAAATGACAGACAATAATTTTGACGTAGTAGTAATTGGCGGCGGTCCAGGTGGATATGTCGCAGCAATTCGTGCCGCACAATTGGGGCTTAAAACTGCTTGTGTGGAAAAAAGAAAAACATTGGGTGGAACTTGCTTGAATGTTGGTTGTATTCCATCAAAAGCACTTTTGGAAATTTCTCATAAATTTCACGATGCAAATCATCAATTTGAAAAATTGGGTATTTCGGTTTCTAAACCAAAAATTGATGTTAAAAAATTAATTGAAAATAAAAACGAAATTGTAAAAGGATTGACTAGCGGAATTGCTGGTCTTTTTAAGAAAAATAAAGTTACTTCAATTGAAGGTTTTGGCAGCTTCGTTGATAAAAACACCATTGAAGTTAGTAAATCTGACGGCTCAAAAGAAAAAATCTCTTCAAAATATTTCATCATTGCAACTGGTTCAGAAGTTACCAACTTACCAGGTGTAGAGTTGGATGAAAAAGTTATCATCTCCTCAACTGGTGCACTCGATTTAGAAAAAGTTCCAAGCAAAATGATAGTCATTGGCGCTGGTGTAATTGGTCTTGAAATGGCTTCAGTTTGGAGTCGTTTTGGATCTGAAATTGAAGTTGTTGAGTTTTTGGATAAAATCACTCCAGCAATGGACGCAGAAGTTTCTAGAAACTTCCAAAGAATCTTGGAAAAAGATGGTTTCAAATTCCGTCTTTCAACTAAAGTTTTATCTGTAAAAAAAGACAAAAAAGGTGCAACTGTGGAAGTTGAATCAGTAAAAGATGGCAAAAAAGAAACTTTATCAGCTGATGTTGTTTTGGTTGCAATTGGTCGTCGTCCAAACACTGAAAAATTGGGATTAGAAAATGTTGGCATCAAAACCAACCAACGCGGTTTCATCGAAAATAATCATTTAAAAACTTCAGTCGATAATATCTACGTAATTGGTGACGTAACCACTGGCCCAATGTTGGCGCACAAAGCTGAAGATGAAGGTGTTGCTGCTGCTGAAATAATTGCTGGTCAAGCTGGCCACGTAAATTACGACGTTATTCCAAACGTAATTTACACTTACCCAGAAATCGCTTCAGTTGGTAAAACTGAAGAAGAGTTGAAAGCCGCTGGCATTGAATACAAAGTTGGTAAATTCTCAATGATGGCTAACTCTCGCGCCCGTGCAACTTTTGACGAACAAGGTTTTGTAAAAATCTTGGCTTGTGCAAAAACTGATCGCGTTCTTGGCGCTCACATCATTGCTCGTGAAGCTGGCAACACAATTCACGAAGTGGCAGTTGTCATGGAATTTGGCGGATCTTCAGAAGATTTAGCTAGAACTTGTCATGCTCACCCAACTTACAATGAAGCAGTTAAAGAAGCTGCAATGGCAGTGGAAAAAAGACAGATTCATTCTTAGTACACTTACATTCAATTTGTAAATGAAAATGTGGACGGGGTTAAAAAAACCCCGTCCCATCATTTTGTTTAGCAGTTTACGCAAATCATTTCTGACCTTTCATTTTAGAAAAAGCTAATAAATCAAAAAAACAAGTTGAAAACTTTTCTGCCACAATTTAAAAATATGTCCGGGATAGTATAATAAGGCAGCGGACCCAAAACACAGGGCCTCTTTTTAACGCAATTGTCTGGCTTGCTATTTACATACTATCCCGACATCTTTCACATTTTACTTTACAACCTGACTCGATAGAAAAGAGCTCAATCGCACTGAAATTTCATAATTTGAAGTTTGTGACCAAGCAGCCCAATCATCAACCGTAATTGTAGATTTTTTGTCACAACCAATAATTGTCACTTCATCACCTTGTTTAACACTTTTAATATTTGTTACATCAATCATAATTAAATTCATGGTTACACGACCAACTTGAGGAACTTTTTTACCATTCACTAAAACAAAAGATTTATCAGAAGAAATTCTTGGAATACCATCAAAATAGCCAATTGGCAACACGGCGATTTTAGAATCACGTTTTAAAATATGAGTACAATTGTAAGAAATTGCACTGCCCTTTTTCATTTCTTTCAACTCAACAATTTTCGCTTTCCAAGATAAAACAGGTTTTAATTTTGCACTGGCTTGTTTTTTTACATCATTTGAAGGCCAAAAACCATAAATTGCCAAACCAACTCTTACAGCATCAAAATTAAGCGCTTTTTTTCTTAAAGTTGCAGCGCTTGCAGAGGCATGAATAAATGGTTTTAAACCAATATCATTTAAGGCTTCTTGCCAAAGTGTGAGAATTTCAATTTGACTTTTGGTGTATGAATCAAATTTTATCAAATCAGATGATGCAAAATGGGCGTAAAGTCCAACCACTTCAACATTTTTCTGCAAGTTTTTATCTTTTAATAATTCAATAACTTCAGGAAGATCAGATTCTAAAAAACCATCACGCCCTAAACCACTATCAATACAAATATGAATTTTTAATTTTTCTTTAATACGAATTCTTTTTGCTGCTTGCAAAATATCGAAAGTTGAAACTGTAACTTTAATTTTATTTTTAATTGCTAACTTTACTTGGTTTGGAAATATTCTACCTAAACACAAAAGTTGACTATTGATTCTTTTTTTACGCAATAACAGCAGATCTTCAAAATGATATGAAGCCAAATAATCAACTTTGTTCTGAATTATTGAAGCAATTTCTAAAAGCCCGTGACCATAGGCGTTAGACTTCACAACAGCAATAAACTTTTTATCTCGCGATAAGTTTTTTCTAATTTCAGAGATATTGCTAAGCAGTCCTGATTTGCTGATTTCAAGCCAAGTTTGATTCATTTTTGACCTCATTAAAAAAACAACTTTTTTTGCCAGTATGACAAGCAACACCAGTTTGCCTTACAGTTAATAAAATACAGTCAAAATCGCAGTCTGTTTTGATTGAAACTATTTCTTGTAAATGTCCCGAAGTATCACCTTTTTTCCACAAAGAGTTTCTTGAACGTGAAAAATAGGTAGCAAAACCAGTGCTAATTGTTAAATCTAAACTTTCTTTATTCATAAAAGCCATCATCAAAACCTCTCCTGTTACTACATCTTGGGCAATTGCAGGAATAAGGCCGTTTTGATCAAATTTTAGTTTTGAAATAATATCGTTCATTTAACAAGTAAGAAATATTGAAATTGTAACAATTACAAAGTAATCTTTATAACTTATTTCAAAAACCGCAATTTCAAAAATGATTACTTGCACCAGAAAAATTGAATTTGATGCCGCTCATCGTATCATAAAACATGAAAGCAAATGCAAAATGTTACATGGTCATCGCTATTCCTTGGAAGCAACTTTTACATCAAAAGAACTTGATAATTTAGGACGAGTGATTGATTTTGGTGTAATAAAAGAAGTTCTGGGCAGTTGGATTGACGACAATCTTGACCACAATACAATTTTATCAGTTAAAGATAAAATTTTAGGCGATTCTATAACTGCACAAACTAATCAAAAAATTTACTATATTTTAGAGAACCCTACGGCGGAAAATATTGCAAAACATATTTTTGAAGAAATTTGTCCAAAACTTTTTGCCGATAAAGATGTAAAATGCATAGCAATAAGATTGTATGAAACTCCAAATTGCTATAGCGATGTCAAATAATTTTAGCACAAACTACCGAATTTACTATGAAGACACCGACGCTGGAGCTGTGGTTTATTACGCTAACTATTTAAAATTTTTTGAGCGTTGTAGAACTGATTTTTTAAGAAGTTTGGGTTTAAATCAAAACCAATTACTTACTGAAAAAAATTTGGCTTTCGTAGTCAGAAAATGCGAAATTGAGTATTTATCTCCAGCAAAACTTGATGATTTAATAAAAGTTGAAGTTGAAGTTGAAAATATTGCTGCAGCATCAATTTCTATGAAGCAAAAAATTCATCTAAATGAAAAAGTTTTAAGTACTTTAAGAGTTGAAATTGTTTGCGTTGATTCAAAGAGTTTCAGACCTTGCCGCATTAGTAATTGGTTAAGAAATTTGTTAGCAACATAGTACTTTATAACGTACTGTTATCATAATAAAAAACTGTCATCCTGAGCTTTAGCGAAGGATCTCAGGAGTTATGGCTGACGAAGTTCAGATCCTGAGATCCTTCGCTAAAGCTCAGGATGACGGTTTAGAATAGTGAAGAAATAAAAAATTTAATTTACAAAAAATAATGTTTGATAATTTTTCTACAAAAATTTCTAAAATCTTTGATTCAATTTCTGGTAAAAAATTTATTTCAGAAGATGATCTAGCATCAACAATGCGTGAAATTAGAATTGCGCTTTTAGAAGCCGATGTAAGCTTACCAATTGCTAAAGATTTCATTGAAAAAGTAAAGGCAGAAGCTCTTGGACAACAAGTTGTGAAAAGCATTTCTGCTGGACAAATGGTTGTAAAAATTGTTCATGATGAGTTAGTTAAATTACTGGGCAGTGAAAAATCAGAATTAAATTTAAATGTTAAACAACCAGCAATCATTATGCTTGTTGGTTTGCAAGGCGCCGGCAAAACTACAACCGCTGGAAAATTAGCTTCTCTTTTAAAGAATAAAAAACACAAAAAAGTTTTATTAGCCTCCCTTGATACATATAGACCTGCAGCTCAAGAACAATTAGAAATTCTAGCAAAAAAAGTTGGTGTTGAAGTAGTTGAGATTGTTGCTAACCAAAAACCTCTTGAAATTACTAAGCGTGCTATTGAAAAAGCTAAACTTTTGGGCAGCGAAGTCTTAATTTTAGATACAGCAGGTAGAACTCACTTAAATGAAGAATTGATGCAAGAGTTAAGTGAAATTAAGAAATTAGCAAATCCATCTGAAATTTTACTGACTGTTGACGCTCTAATTGGACAAGATGCAATTAACGTTGCTAAAAATTTTAATGAAAGATTAGAAATAAATGGAGTTATCTTAACCAGACTTGATGGTGATTCAAGGGGTGGTGCAGCACTCACAATGAAAAGTGCAACTAATTGTGCAATTAAGTTTATTGGTGTTGGCGAAAAACTTGATGAGCTAGAAGAATTTAACCCCTCAAGAATTGCTTCAAGAATTATCGGAATGGGTGATGTTGTTTCTTTGGTAGAAAAAGCACAAGAAATGTTTGACGTGCAAGAAATGGAAAAATCTGCCAAAAAAATGCAGAAAGGTCAGTTTGATTTAAACGATCTTTTATCACAAATCCGTAATATGAAAAAAATGGGTGGAATTGGCAGCATCATTAAATTTTTGCCTGGTGCTAGCAAGTTAAAAGAGCATATTGGTAAAATTTCTGATACTGAAAAAGAAATGATTCGTCAAGAAGCTTTGATTTTGTCAATGACTAAAAAAGAAAGAGCCAACCCCGGACTTCTTAACTCTTCACGAAAATTCAGAATTGCCAAGGGTTCTGGAAGCAATATTCAAGAAGTAAATCGTTTGCTTAAAAAATATAAACAAATTCAGAAAATGATGAAAAAATTTGGCAAAATTGACCCCAAAGAAATGGCAAAAATGATGGATGAAAAAGAAATTTCAAAACTAAAAGATTTCGTAAATTAAGAATTTGTTAAAAATGCCCAGTTTTAAAGACACCAGAATTCTTCCTTATAGATCTTCTGAAATTTACTCACTTGTAATGGATATTGAAAAATATCCTGAATTTTTACCTTGGTGTAAACACGCTAAAATTATAGATATCATTTCAGAAAAGCATCTACAAGCTGATTTGCTGATTAATTTTAAAAGTCTTTTTGAGAAATATAGATCAGATGTAAAACACGGAATAGATGGAAATGGTATTTATTTTGTAGATGTTACAGCTATTGAAGGTCCTTTTAAATATTTAAAAAACAGATGGATATTTCGTGATTTGGATAATCAAAAATCTTGCCAAATTGAATTTGAAATTGAATTTCAATTTAACTCCTTTTTTTTAGAAAAAATGTTTGGCGCAATTTTTGAAAAAGCAGTTAATAAAATGATGCAAGCTTTTGAAGAAAGAGCGAATTCTACAGTAAATCAATAGAAATTCTTTAATATTTTATGAAATTACTGATAATTAAAAGAAATATTTTATTATCTATGTTAGATAACAATACCTTTATTTGATATTGCATTATCTTGTGTAATTGCATTTGCTGTTGCTGAACTTGGAGTTGATCCAGGTTTTTTAATATCATCAATTTGTAAATAGCCTAAAATTTTTGCAAGAATATCTTTGGGAAATTCAGATAATTTTTGGTTTCCCTCTGAAGTTGCAGAAAAGTTTTTTGCAACTCCCTTCAATGAAAAAAGATCACCAATTGTTAGGTGTTTCATAAGTAAAAGTTTATCCACAATTTCTTTTGATTGAAGAGAAGATACTAAAATTTTTAAGCCACCAGGAAATTCTTTTATGAGATCAACTAATAATTTAGAATCTTTTGGAAGATCATCATTCATCAAAATTTGACGCAAAATCTCTGCACAATCTTCTTTATCAGAATTAATAATAAATCTTACATCCTCTTCATCAAGCCCAAAAGACACATCGTTATGCTCTTCATTAACATCGTTATGCTCTTCATTAAGCTTAAAAGACATATATTTCTTGCGAATTCCATCGCTCATATTTCTAGAGGTATGATGAATTTGCCTATTTCTATTTAATGAATTTCTTAATGAATTTTTTATATTTTCGTCGAATCCATCTACGTTCTCATAATTAATATCTATCAAAGTTCTGTTATCTTGAAGGACAGTTGCTAAAGCTTTAAGCCCTTCATTTGTTATTTCATTGAACCCAAGATCAAGATTTGTTAGAGTTTTGTTATTTATAAGTACTTCCGCTAATTTTATAGCTCCTGCATCTCCGATTTGGTTACATCCAAGATCAAGATCTGTTAGAGTTTCGTTATTTCTAAGTACTTCCGCTAATTTTATAGCTCCTGCATCTCCGATTCGGTTATTACTAAGACCAAGATCTGTTAGAGTTTCGTTATATTTAAGTGCTTCCGCTAATTCTTCAGCTCCTGCATCTCCGATTTCGTTCATTCTAAGATCAAGAGTTGTTAGAGTTTTGTTATATTTTAGAGTTTCGTTATATTTAAGTGCTTTGGCTAATTTTATAGCTCCTTCATCTCCGATTTGGTTATTACTAAGACCAAGATCTGTTAGAGTTTCGTTATACTTAATTGCTTCCGCTAAGTATTTAGCTCCTGCATCTCCGATTTGGTTACTTCCAAGATTAAGATTTGTTAGAGTTTCGTTATTTCCAATTGCTTCCGCTAAGTCTTTAGCTCCTTCATCTCCGATTTGGTTATAACCAAGACCAAGATTTGTTAGAGTTTTGTTATTTATAAGTACTTCCGCTAATCCTTTAGCTCCTTCATCTCCGATTTGGTTACCTCCAAGATCAAGATCTGTTAGAGTTTTGTTATCTTTAAGTACTTCCGCTAATTCTTTAGCTCCTGCATATCCGATTTGGTTACTTCCAAGACCAAGATATGTTAGAGTTTTGTTATCTTTAAGTACTTCCGCTAATTTTATAGCTCCTTCATATCCGATTTGGTTACCTTCAAGACCAAGATATGTTAGAGTTTTGTTATTTCTAAGTACTTCCGCTAATTTTATAGCTCCTGCATCTCCGATGTTGTTATTTCTAAGTTTAAGATTTGTTAGAGTTTTGTTATCTTTAAGTACTTCCGCTAATTTTATAGCTCCTTCATCTCCGATTAGGTTACCACTAAGATCAAGATCTGTTGGAGTTTTAAGCCAGTATGCTAATATTTCAACTCCTGCACCTTGGATTTCGTTATAACTAAGTTGTTCCATAAGTAAAAGTTTATTCGCAACTTCTTCTGATTGAAGAGAAGATACTAAAATTTTTAAGCCATCAGGAAATTCTTTTATGCGATCAACTAATAATTTAGGATCTTTTGGAAGATCATCATGCATCAAAATTTGACGCAAAATCTCTGCACAAGCTTTTTTATCAGAATTAATAAGTTGCTTTTCATTAATCGTAAAAGACCTACCGTTCTTGCGAATTCGAATTCCATTGCTCATATTTTCAGAGATATCATGAATTAGCCTATTTCTATTTAATGAATTTGTTAATGAATTTTTTATATTTTCGTCGAATCTAATTAGACCTAACCCAATATGTCTCAAAGTCATGTTATCTTGAAGGGCAGTTGCTAAAGCTTTAAGCCCTTCATTTGTTATTTCATTGCACCAAAGATCAAGATTTGTTAGAGTTTTGTTATCTTTTAGAGTTTCCGCTAATTTTATAACTCCTGCATCTCCGATTCGGTTACCACTAAGATCAAGATTTGTTAGAGTTTTGTTATCTTTAAGTACTTCCCCTAATTTTATAGCTCCTGCATCTCCGATTCGGTTATAACGAAGATCAAGATTTGTTAGAGTTTTGTTATTTCTAAGTACTTCCGCTAATTTTATAGCTCCTGCATCTCCGATTAGGTTA
>JACCEB010902756.1_pt1 | contig 12190 bp, 8 predicted proteins | sample 7454761 | NCBI WGS metagenome assembly JACCEB01 (sample SAMN15323454, study PRJNA562643) | freshwater metagenome | isolation source: river surface water | place: USA:Blue River Watershed | collected 2017-08-18 | reverse complement strand
TGACCTTCGTGCTGCTGAGGATGCCAGCGCGCGAGCAAAGTCACGTCATCTGCGTGATGCTACATCGGTCGGTGGGAAAAAACTCAGCGACAGTGACTCCGCAAACGATGTTGTCGCCTTGCAGGATGATCAGGGAACGCATGATCCGGAGTCGCATTTGCATGTGCGCATGGATTATCTGAAAAGCTGGACCGGTTCTCTTAAAGACAATCTGGATGAGTTCGAATCCATCGACGCGCGCCATACAAATAAACGAGCTACTGCACTTGAGATGGTCACGATCAGACCTGATCGTCCTGCGCTTCTTGCGCTGACAATCACAAATCCATCCATTCCCATCACGGCGCAAGCCAGAGAAAATGACATTGCAATCAGACCATTGGCAAGGAATTTTGATATGACTGAAAGAACTCAGCAGATCGCTAGCGAATCCGCCGTAGTGCCTGGAGTGGATAAAACCAGAAAAGTACTCGCTGCGCTAACCACTGGCCTGATCATCACGCAGGGATTTTCCAGTTATGGCTTGTCCGAAGCACAAAACACCTTCATGACGAATCAGCTGATGGCATCAACGACCCACATGTCGGTGCAGACGCTCACCGTACAGCAGGGGGCTTTCAACCTGACTGCGGATCTCATGGATCATATCGTCTCGAAAAATGAGGGCTACAGCAGTGATCTGCGCGAGCTGTCGAAGACCAGTGCAGAGACTTACCGCACACAGGCACAGAAAATAGAATCTGGAACCGAAAGCAATGCAGGCAAACCCCAATTGACTGACAAGATAAAATTTTATGAGGGTCAGAGCGCGATACAGCTCATGAAGCTGAAATGGTTTGGTCTGGCCAACGGTCTTCTGATGCTCGGATTTTTCCTGTCTTTGTTTGGTTTGCTTTTCAAATCAAAAATGTCCGTGACCGGCTCCAGCGTCGTGTTTATTTTGGGTACGCTGGTGACTCTGAATGGCTTTTATCTGTTTATCTGACCTTAGGTAGACGCTGAGTAAATCCGGGTTTTATGGCGAGCCAGCGCAACTGTGCGACACGGGGTGCTGCGAAATCAGGGGTTTGTCGTAATGAATCCTGCTGATAAGTTTCCGGTTGTAATTAATCAGCACTTCCTTAGAATGCGGGAGTAAAACCATCATCAAATAACCTGGGAAAGCTCATGAAAGCTCACAGATTAGCGTGGCGATTGACGCGACCCTTACTGTCTTCAACGTGTTGAACCATAGATCTTATCCCGCGACTGTTTTCGGTGATGCTCGCTGGCTGGGGCGGCTTGGTTATGTTTTGTGCTTATGTTTCTGGCTGTGCAGCGCAGGTGCCGCAATGGCATCGAACGCACCCGCCGTTGAGCAGTCCTTCTTCATTGACAGTAAATTTCAATTTGATATCAATTCGGTCGAAGGGGCACCATTCAAACCTTTTGATAAGCGATTGAATCTCGGCTATCAGGCGGCACCCATCTGGGTGAGAATGCGCATCGTCCCATCGCTGGGTTCTTCAGCGGCTAATGATGGGGCACAGCAGATGATTCTGCGTGTTGGGCCGCATGACGCCGATCAGATCGAGGTCTACGAGTTTGACCGAGGCCAGTGGCAGATACAGACGATAGGCGACATGTTTCTACAGAAAGGGAAATCATGCGCCGATGATTACTACTGCGTGAATTTGCGTGAGAGTGCATCGCCTTCAAACATCATTTATCTCAAAATCCAGACGACGAATTTTCTGATACTGGATACGGATGTCGTGACTTTGGAAAACCTTGCCGCAGTTACCGGCAATCGGATAAAGCGTATTTTTATTTCCTTGACACTGGCCAGCGTCTTGCTGGCTATTGGTATTTTTTGGGTGATTAAATATCAATCCAGCATGACAGTCTGTTTTGTCGGGGTTCAAGCCAGTATCTTTGTTTATCTTCTGAGTATCTACGGATTTCCGTCAATATGGTTTCCGTCGTGGTCTCCCGTGCTGCTGGATGCCTTGCCGCATGTGATGTTCATCCTCCGAAGTTTTTTTTCGATACTGACGATTTTTGTCGTGGTCAAATCTTATTGTGATTCAAGATTCTATGTCGCGATGGTCTACGCCATCCTGGTGATCTGTGTACTGAATTGCGCACTATTCTTTACTGACTACAAGAATTTCTCAATCCGTTTGAATCTGGTCATCTTTTCGATTTATCCCGCAATACACATCTTTGGTGTGGCTAAATCCAAGGGGATGATCAAAAATGTCAGGATATTGTTTTTCGTTTCATTCTTCTTGTTCTATGTGGTTCTGCTTCCGACAGTGGTGGGAGGCCTGTTTTTCTCTCTTTTCAACGGTTTTGTTGGGCCGATTCAGAACATTTCGGACTGGCGTCTGAATGGATTGATGGTGGGTGCCGTTATCTTCTTGCTGATCAAGTTTGAAGAAGAGCACAGGGAGAAACTCAAGGCAGAAGAGCTCAATCAAATCCGTATTGACCGAATCGAGGCAGATTCTTATGCGGCCTTGCTGTCCGACCGGAATACCATGATTGACCTGCTAACCCATGATCTTAAAAATCCTCTAGGGACGATCACGTTCGCGTCAAGGGCTCTGAAAGAGCAACTGCAAGACAATCAGACGGCCACGCAGAAACTGCGACACATCGATCAGTGCGTGAATCGCATGAACAGTCTGATCGAGCACGTCGCAGTTTCAGCGCGCTTGGATCGCTATGAGTCCTTGCCGTCCGTGATGATTTCTCCTGCAGCAGAACTGATCGAAGAATTGACCGAAACTTACACCGATCAAAGCAGGTTTCACGTCAAGGTCGAGGCGAACGCGGTCTTCACTGCAGACCGGGAGATGTTGACCGTTATTTTTGGCAATCTCATCAATAATGCCTACAAATACGGTCATGCCGGCGGCGATGTTGCGATCACGGTCAAGCGTACAGGCAGCGCATCACCGGCAGATTCAATCGTTACCGTGCCAACTGCAACTGAGACTGATTGGGTGTGTTTCGAGATCAGTAATGCCGTAGGTACCTTTGGGATGCCTGACCAAGACCGGGTCTTTGAGAGGTATTACCGACATCCCAATTCCATGGCCGTGCCGGGCATGGGGCTGGGGCTCAGCCTTGTCAAAGCGGCGGCTGCAAAGATTGGTGCGAGTGTCGATTTTCGGCATGCGCGCGATACAGTTACATTTACCGTCAGGGTTCCCAATTGAAAAATCAACAGCTGGTCAAGATCATGTCGCCACAACCCACCATGTCGATTGCGCTCGTCGAAGATGACGAGTTATTGCGTGCAGAGGTGAGCGATCACCTGAGCAGTCATGGATTTCTGGTCAATGCGGTCAATTCCGCGCGTGCGCTGGATGATCTTATTACCCACAGGCCAGTGGATATCTTCGTCATCGATCTTAATTTGCCAGGTGAAGATGGGCTGAGTCTCTCCAATCGCTTGCGGCAAACTTTGCCTGATGCCGGCATCGTGATCATGACGGCCAGAGTGACGCTGAATGATCGCATCGCAGGCTATGGTGTCGGCGGGGCTGATGTATATCTCACCAAGCCTGTCATACCTGATGAGCTGGTGATGATACTTCGCAGTCTGGGCCGGCGCGTCAAGCCTGCACAGGACGACCATGCGCTGTCACTGAGTCTCAGACAACGTACCTTGCAGGGCCCCGGTTTGTCTTCTGTGCTGCGTTTGACGATGCGCGAGAAGATACTGCTGGTGGCGCTCGTGCAGGCGCAGGACAACACCTTGGATTCAGCCACTTTATGTGATGTGTGCACAGGGCAGACTGCTGACGAGATCATCAGCAAGCACGCCCTGGAGGAATTGGTCGCTCGTTTGCGCAAGAAAATTCGCGCAGCCCAATCGGATGATGCAGAGCCTGCCATTAAGTCAGTCTGGGGTGTGGGTTACCAGCTCTGTCTGCCGATTAATCTGGTTCCCTGAATCACATCTGCTGAGTTCGATCTTGATCGAATTGCCTTTCAGTCGCGACCTGCACATTTTTTAAGCAGTCATGCTTCATCCGGTAAAGTAGCGTTTTTTCAGGGACCTAAACTCTCCCGGCACGCTGAACAAGATTTCGTTTTACCGGATAGTCATGATGAATGTTGATTTGCTGATTCAAAAAGCCGCTGTTTACGATGGCGGTGGTGAGGAACCCACTGTATGTGATGTAGCGGTCAGAGATGGCGTGATCGTCGGGATAGGCAAGGCGCTCCCTGTCACAGCGGCCGAGACGATCAATGCTGATGGGCTGGCGCTCATGCCTGGCATTATCGACAGTCACACACATTTCGATGCACAAATTACCTGGGATTCGTTCGTGCGACCCTCACCGGCCATGGGCGTGACCACGGCGGTGATCGGTAACTGTGGCTTCACCATTGCGCCCTGCAAGCCAGCCGACCGCGATATCACCATGCGTCACCTGACGCAGGTCGAGGGTATGTCGCTGGATGTACTGCGCAGCGGTATCGACTGGGGTTTCGAAACTTTTCCGCAATACCTGGACCTGCTTCGCAAGCGCGGTTGCGCGGTGAATGTAGCGGCCTATATCGGACATTCATCCGTTCGCACCTGGGTGATGGGCGATCAAGCGAACAAGCGCGAGGCCACCGAAGACGAGATCGCCCAGATGGTTGATCTCGTAAAAGAAGCGATGGCCGCCGGCGCGATCGGTCTTGCATCCAGCACCAGCCCGGCCCATAACGGCGAGGGCGGTTTGCCCATGCCATCCCGTCTGGCCAGCGACCATGAAATGATGTCACTCATCAAAGCCATGGGCGATCAGGGGCAGGGTATCTACATGGTGACCAAGGGTGGTCAGATGCCGATCCCGTTCCTGGAATCGATGGCGGTGGCATCGGGCCGGCCAGTGATGATTGCTGCCTTGCTCCACAATCCCACGAACCCCAGCGCCGTATTCAATGATCTCAAGGCGATCACCGAGGCCAATGCACGTGGTGTGCCGCTGGTCGGGCAGGTATCCTGCTGCCCGCTGACGATGGATTTCACCTTTCATTCGCCGTATCCGGTGGAAGGACTCGCCAGCTGGAAACCCGCGCTCGGTCTTTCACATGACGCACTCAAAGCGAAGCTCGCTGATCCGGCGTTTCGACAAAGCGTACGCGACGAACTGGCTTCGCCTACGTCGTTCCGCTTGTTTAACAATGAATGGGACAAGGTGCATGTGGTCGAGACCCGCTTGCCCGAGCACGCGCATTTCGAGCAGCGCAGCGTGGCGGAACTTGCGCGCGAGCAGCACAAAGACCCACTCGATGTCGCCCTCGATCTGGCACTCGCTGAAGATTTGCAAACGGTATTCACTGCCATTCTGCTCAACAGCGATACCGATGCCGTGGCCGAGTTACTGAATCATCCCCACAGTCTGGTCACGCTCAGCGACGCTGGCGCGCATCTGACCTTCTTCAATGATGCTGGCTTTGGTCTGCATCTGATGGGGCACTGGGCACGTGATCTTGGCAAGATGCGGCTGACTGATGCTGTGCATCAGCTGACGGCACGACCTGCGCAAATTCTCGGTTTGCAGAACCGCGGTTTGATACGCGAGGGTTATGCGGCTGATTTGCTATTGTTCGATCCGGCGACCGTGGGCCGCGGCCCGAAAAAGCGCGTATTCGATTTGCCCGGCGGTGCTCCTCGGCTCGATACCGATGCGCTGGGTGTGCACGGTGTCTGGGTCAATGGCCAGCGGCTGGTAGACAGCAAAGGCTTGTTGCAGGACGCGCCTTTGGCGGGGGCTTTGCTGACTGAGTTTCAATAGCAGGCGCTGAATACATCCGCGTTGTATGGCGATCCAGCGCAGCTGAGCGACGTAGGGACCAGCAAGACCAAGGGCTCGGTGCCATTGGCTTTGCCACAAAACTTTCTGGGTTTGCTTCATCAGCGCTTTCCTGGCTTGATGCTCGTGAGACCACATTTAATTCAAGCGCTGGACGAATTTGGCTTTTGTATCTACAATGTAGAAACAAAAGGAGGTTCGTTATGGAAGCCGTGATTAAAAAATGGGGTAACAGTCCCGCACTCAGATTGAGTGCCAGCGTGATGAAAGAAGCGCATCTGGTAATGGATCAAAAGGTCTCTGTCAAAGTATCGCGCGGCAAAATTATTATCGAGCCTGCGACTCGTAAAGAATACAAATTGGAAGATCTGGTTGCTGGTATCAATCCTCGTAACACCCATGCGGAATCTGATTTTGGTAAGCCAGTAGGTAAGGAAACCTGGTAATGGTCAAACGTTATGTTCCGGATTCGGGTGACATCGTTTGGCTGGAATTCGATCCACAGGCAGGGCACGAGCAGGCGGGGCATCGCCCTGCCTTGGTGCTCAGTCCAGCTGCCTACAACGGGAAATCAGGTTTGATGGTTTGTTGTCCGCTCAGCACGAAGGTCAAAGGTCATCCCTTCGAGGTGATAACAGAAGTGGATGGTACGCGCTGCGCTGTACTGACGGATCAGGTGAAATCACTCGACTGGCGCACACGAAGAGCAAAGCACAAGGCGCGTGTGGAGGATCACGAATTATGGGATGTTCGTGCAAAGCTGAAAGCATTGCTCATGATTGTGTGAGCAGCCTCAGGTAGCAGCGCTTCCTCAGAAAAAATACCTGAGCTCGGTAAACAGCAAACGATTGCGTTTCAGCAGACCATACAGCGTGTTGCTGCTGCCATCAAAATACTCGTAACCCGCCAGCAGCTTGATCTGATCGCTCCACGCGTAGCTTAGCCGTGGACGAATCAGGTAACCGCGGCGCTCCAGCAGCGCTGAACCGGACAGCTCGGTTTCCAGCGTTTCATTCCACCATTTTTTTGCGACACGCACACTCACGCCGTTCTGATCGCGATCGAGCTGCGAGGTCAGGATCGCATGCAGTTGTTCGGCAGCGGAGGGCGTTTGATGGTGCATCACCCGGCGATTGAAGAGTTGCACGATGCCGCTGGTGTTGTTTCCGAAATCTCGCTCTATACCCAGCACGGTGTAAACAAAGGGATTCTTCACATAGGCCAGCGTGCCGTCGGGGTCTTCGGTACGCGTGTACGCCGATTCCAGCGCAAAGCGCCAGGCACCACGGGTGGTGGCCGTATCGAACCCGATCACCCGGGTGCGGTAATGTCGAAATACATAGGATGCCGAGAGATCACCCGAAAGATCGTACCCGTCGTAATACGACACGGACCAGTCGACTGCTTTGCCTGACTGATCCAGCTTCAATGCCCAGTTGCGCGAGCCGTTTGGAATGACTTCCGAAAAGCCAGAGCGCAGGAAGATACGGTTAGGGCGGAATTCAGGCAGCCATACACCTGTCAGGCTGGTATGTGCATCCAGATTCCACGAAGCTTTTGCGGCGAGCGATCCGAAACGATCTTCGTCAACATCAGCCGCCAGCAAGCGACTGTCGCGCGGTGTGAGATTGTCGGTGGGGTTAAGACGGTCGGCGCGGCCCCACGCAATGATCTGTTGACCGAGACGAAAATCCAGCGCGCCGGCACGTGCATCCAGGTACGCCTCGCGCACTCGAGTAACGCCGTTGCCATCACTACGAAAATCTTCGCGGCCACCATAGGCTTCGGCGAATACGCCCAGCCCATTCTCGAAACGTTTATCCAGTTTCAGCCAGGTCGAAGCAGTACCGATATTCCCGCGATCGTCGTAGAGGCGATTGGAAGACCAGTAACCGCTACGCAGCGAGCCTGTCAGGCCGAGCGCATTCAGTTTGCCGAGCAGAGCAGGGCGCTGGTCAGCGGCGTTATCGGGCGGTGCCAAATCCGGCGCCAGATCGGGAGCAGTAGCGGGTACCGTATTCTGGCTCGCGGTGTCCGGCGATTCTTTTGCATCACTGCGTGATTCGACGCGCGGTTGCGCCGCTGGTGCAGCTGCGTCCTGAGCACTCGCGCAGCCTATCCCGCTGCCCAGCAGTACTGCAAAGAGACAAATCGAGACCCCGGCAAGCCGGGGCCGTTTGGCGGATGACTGATGACTTCGGCTGACCACACGCATTTACTGCTGTTCCATGTAGCGCGTTGTGAAGTAATCATCTTTCACGCCAATATTGACTTTGAAGTTGTCGATGGTGATGACGGTACTGTGACCGGTCTGCAGATTGCGCGCCTCGAGCACACCTGCCTGCCATTTTTTCTTGACCGGATCGACTTCCTTGTAATGCTTGTAGCGTGCTTCCTTGAGCAGCTCACCGGCCTCATCGTAGGCGACCGATTTCAAGGTGACGAAATTGTCTTTCTGGATCCAGACGATGCGCTTGGAATAGCCGGTATTGGCTTTGATGGTAGCGTCCTTGGGTATGGACTCGATCACGAAGCAGGGTGTGCCATCGACCTCTTCGTCTTTGAGCATGGTGTGAGTCCACTCCTTGACCTTGTGTCCGATCACATCGCCGTAAGAAAAATCGGTGCCTACAAAGCTGTCTTTTTTGTTCGACGAAATCAGTCGCCGCACTTTCTTCACGCTGGGCAGGTAAATCCAGATGTCATCATCCTTGTCCGTGTGCTCGATCAGCATGGAGACCGTGCCTTTGACATCGGTAGGCTCCAGAAAGCGCGTCATGCGTTTGTTATCGATGCCGTTGGGCTCGAGCTTGCTCGTGCCGAAGGTCTTGCGAACTCGTTTCTGCCCCGACTTGTTCGTCAGCGTCATCGTGCTCTCTGAGGTGGAGTCGGCGTATTTCGCGACCATGAAATTCTTGTCCATGATTTCGGTCGCCGACAGCGCCCAGGCTTTGGTGGGGAGGGTACCCATCAGCAGGGCGCTCAGACCGAGTGCGGCGACCATAGCAAGTCCCGCGCGATTGTTTCCGGATGTCGTGTTCACATCACCTCCATTAAAAATGAATTTAGGTCGGAATTTCAGTACCAGTGCTGGCATGACTGTTAATGCCGCTGTCACGCTCACTAACATGGCGGTGCCGATCAGGATGGCGTTCCAGGTGTGTGGGTAGTAGCCACGTGAACCTGCCTGCACCGCATAACCACCCGCGACGGCCGAGGCCACGAACAGACAGGCCTTGCCGGCTGTCTTGAGTACCTTGCGGAACGCAGCATCAACATCGGTGCCGCGCGCGATTTCCTCGCGCAGACGGAAAAGCATGTAAATCGCGTAATCCGCACCGATACCGATCGCCAGCGCCGAGGTCAGCGCAGTAGGTACATTCAGGCGCATGCCGAGCCAGCCCATCAGCCCCATATTCACCAGCACCGAGAGCAGCAAAGGTGTCACCACCAGCACGCCTGCGATCAGCGAACGGAATACTAGTGCCGCAGCGATGAACACCACGCTGGCAATCTGCACCACGTTCAGGATCTTGTCCTTGACGATCACCTCGGTGATTGCAGCGCTCTGAGCGACGCTGCCACCAATATTCACGCGTATGTTAGGCGGGAATTTTTGCGCGACGAAGCCCTGTATGTCTTTCCAAAGCAAGTGCAGATCTGACGTGCTGTCGCTATGCGTGAAGATGACCATATTCGCCATCTTGTAGTCGTAATCGACATAAGGATCGAAATCGCCCGGCTCCCCCGACATTGAATACAGCAGCAGATACTCGGCAATGGTCGCTTGCTGATCCGGAATGCGGAAGAATTCTGGCTTGTCCGCGTTCATCGACTGATTCATGCGCTTGATGAACTCGGAAATCGAAATCACTTTACCGATGTTCGGCTGTGCCGTGATGAAGGTCTGCAATTCGTCCATTGCCTTGAGAACCGCCGGGTCCTTGATCGCATCGGGTTGATCGCCTTCGATCATCAGATAGATGTTATTCGTGCCGGCCATGCGCTCATTGAGCTTTTGGTCTGCCACCATCAGTGGCAAATCGGGATCGAAGTACTTCTTCAGTGCGCTCTCGATTTTGAGTTGGGTCATGCCTGCAATTGCAACGGCAACGATGATGCCGGCGGCAATGAAGATGCGTGAGCGCTTCTCGCCCAGCATCAGGTCAGCATAAAAGCCGGTGATGCGATCCCACACACGTTCTTCGCGCTCCATGCGCGCCTCTTTCTCGCCGGGTGGAGGCAGAACGGCACGCAGTGCGGGAATGAAGGTCATTTCAATGACCAGCACCGACAGAATGCCGATGCCAGCAAAAATACCGAAGACTCGAATCGAGACAATGTCAAAGATCATCAATGACAGGAAACCGGCGGCAGCGACCAGACCAGCGGTCAGCATCACGGGTCCGATCTTGACGATCGATTCAACTACCGCCATGCGGTTGGCTTCACGCGGCGAGAGCGCGGGATTCGCGCGCAGCAGGTTGTACTCTTCGTAATAACGCTTGAGCATCTGGACCGCATGTCCCGCACCGACGGCAAGAATCAGAATGGGCGTTGACATGTTGAAGATATCCAGCGGTACACCTGCCAGTCCCATGAAGCCTTTGCCCCAGGTCACGGCAACGATGGGTGTGACCAGCGGTAGTATCAGCCCTTGTATTGTGCGGAAGGCTTCGTAGTGGATGATGCCGATCACACCAATCGCAATCAGCAAAAGCAGACCACCGCGTCCCGAGAACTGCTCCAGCAGCGCAAGAAATGCCGGGTAGCCAGTCACCACAATATCCACTGAATCATCGCGCTCGGCTGCGACGATATCCTCGATTTTTTTATTGACATAGCTGAACCCGCCTTTGCCTTCTTTCAGCTCTGCAGGTGTCGCATCACGTACTTCGGCGAGCACGGTAATCGTCTTGAAGTCGTTGGAAACCACCGAATTCATATAGGCCGTGTTCCGCTGCAAAGCATCTTTCAGCGCAGCCATCTGCTCGGGGGTGGTGGGCACATCGGTCATCATCTGCCGCACTTCCATGCCTTCTTCGGTGCCGCGTATATCCTTCGCGCGGCGTGCCGACACTGACAATAGATTGGCTTTCACCACGCGCGGTGTTTCACGCAGCTTGCCCGTAATACGCTGGACTTTTTCCAGCACCTTGGGATCGAACACATCGCCGTTTTTCGGCGTAATACCGATCACACCGACATAGCGCGATCCGAACACTTCTTCGACCTTGAGTGTGGTGGCGACGAAAGGATGCGAGCGCGGGACGATGTTGTTGGGGTCAATGATGACGGTCAGCGCCTGTCCACGGAAATGCAGGAAAACAGTGGCAATCAATACCGCTGCGAGCACGGCCCAGCGAAAACGAACGATGAATTCTATGTAACCGCGCATGGGCCGGTCTCCTTGTTGTCGTTGTTGTGTGGAATGCCACCCCGAAGATGAGGCGCTTCAGACGGGGGCGACGGGCGATCGTGGATCACAGACACCGTATCGGCTCTTAGACCAATCGATAGTGCCGACCGATCGCTACGCCACCGAAGCAAGCCACATCTTAACAGAACGATCGTTCTATTTGTGGTCGGTCGAGTATTTGTTGAGGATGCGTCCGGTGTTTGTCAGGGTGCAACCGGGCTTGAGCAGGGTTCTTTGCGAATTTGAAAATACAAATTAATTTTTTGATATGTTGGGGAAGCGTTGAATAAGCCCACGTTTTATGGCGAGCCCGCGTCGCTGTGCGACGCGGTAACGAGCCAAATCAGGAACTTATCACCAATGATTTTGCTGAAAGACTTTCCGGCTCTCTTTCATGAGCGCTTTCTCAGGTATTGGCATTGTCTCGTCAGTGATCGTTTGGGTCGTAGCCGTTACACTGACGGATTCTTGTTGGAGGCCTCATGCACACCGTAATCGATAGCACCGCAGTCAGCACCTTGTTTACCCATGCCCGAAGCCAGAACGGTTGGACAGATCGTCCCGTGAGTGATCAGCAGCTCGAAGAGCTTTATGAGCTGATGAAATTTTGCCCGACCTCGGCCAACAGTCAGCCGGCCCGCCTGGTGTTTTTGCGAACTGCCGAAGCAAAGGAGCGCCTGCGGCCAGCGCTCTCGCCGGGCAATGTGGACAAGACCATGCGCGCACCGGTAGTCGCCATCATTGCGCACGACACTGATTTCCATACGCTGCTACACAAGACCTTTCCGCACAATCCGGATTTCGCTGCGATGTTTACTGGCGATGAAAAACGTGCGGTGCGTGAGAGCTTCGCTTTTCGCAATGGTTCGCTGCAGGGGGCGTATTAGATCATGTCAGCACGCGCTATCGGACTCTATTGCGGCCCCATGTCGGGATTCGACAATGCACTGGTCGACAAGACCTTCTT
>JACCEB011570348.1_pt1 | contig 12191 bp, 11 predicted proteins | sample 7454761 | NCBI WGS metagenome assembly JACCEB01 (sample SAMN15323454, study PRJNA562643) | freshwater metagenome | isolation source: river surface water | place: USA:Blue River Watershed | collected 2017-08-18 | reverse complement strand
GGTAGCAAGATTACGATGCTCGCATTCTTGATCAAAGCGTCTGTAGCGGCCCTGAAAAAGTTCCCTGAATTTAATGCATCACTCGATGGTGATGATTTGGTACTCAAGAAGTATTTTCATATTGCCTTTGCGGCAGATACGCCAAATGGTCTTGTGGTTCCAGTCATTCGGAATGCAGACCAAAAGGGTATTTTCGAGATTGCCCGTGAGACCGCTGAGCTGGCTGCTCTTGCGCGCGACGGTAAATTGAAACCAGATCAAATGCAAGGTGCAAGTTTTACCATTTCTTCTCTGGGAGGCATTGGCGGTACCTATTTTGCCCCAATCATTAATGCTCCAGAAGTTGCCATCTTGGGTGTTAGTAAAGCAGCGATGAAGCCCGTTTGGAATGGCAAAGAGTTTGTACCACGACTGATTTGTCCACTGTCTTTAACGGCAGATCATCGCGTGATCGATGGAGCTCTTGCTACTCGTTTTAATCTGTACATTGCACAATTACTTGCCGACTTCCGTCGTGCAGTTCTATAGGGGATCGCGATGAGTCAGCATGCAATCGTCGTGCCTGATATTGGTGACTACACTGATGTCCCAGTGATTGAGATCTTAGTAAAACCCGGTGATGAGATTCAGAAGGAACAAGCGATAGTTGTTCTCGAATCGGATAAAGCTACTATGGAAGTGCCTGCTGATCAGGCGGGCAAGGTTATTAGTGTGAGTATCAAGATCGGGGATAAAGTTAGCAAAGGATCGGTCATTGCTCAAATTGAACTGGGTAGCACTGGACAAGCAATTCCTCCAGTAGTTACATCTGCGCCTTCAACCGTTTCTAGTCCAGCTACAAAACCTCCTGTAAGTATTCCAGTTCCAGCAGGCTCTTATCAGGGCCCAGTAGCGCACGAGTGCGATGTCTTAGTTTTGGGAGCTGGCCCTGGCGGTTACAGCGCGGCATTTCGGAGCGCAGATCTAGGTGCCAATACGATTTTGGTAGAACGCTATGCCACCTTAGGTGGCGTGTGCTTGAACGTTGGCTGCATTCCATCTAAGGCATTGCTGCATACTGCAGCTGTAATGGATGAGGTTAAGCATATGGCCAAGCACGGAATTGAGTTCGGTGCGCCAAGCATTAACCTTAACCAGTTGCGTGCGCATAAAGAAGGCGTGATTGCTAAATTAACTGGTGGCTTGGCTGGCATGGCCAAGATGCGCAAGGTGAAGGTGGTTCGTGGTTTTGGTAAGTTCATCGATGCCCATCACGTTGAAGTTGCTTTGTGCGCGGGCAATGGCCAAGAGCTCACTGGGCAAAAAGAAGTGGTGCGCTTTCAGAAAGCAATTATTGCAGCAGGTAGTCAGCCGATTGCCTTACCATTTATGCCCAAGGACCCACGCGTTGTTGACAGTACAGGCGCATTACTTCTAAATAGCATTCCCAAGCGCATGCTGGTGATTGGCGGCGGCATTATTGGTCTTGAGATGGCAACGGTCTATAGCGCTCTTGGATCACGTATTGATATCGCTGAAATGATGGATGGCTTGATGGCAGGAGCAGACCGTGACCTTGAAAAGGTCTGGGAAAAGATGAATGCTCACCGCTTTGACCAAATCATGTTAAAGACCCGCGCTACTAAGGCAGTTGCGAAGCCAGAGGGTATTGAGGTGAGCTTTGAGGGTGAGAAAGCCCCAGCAGGACCGCAACTCTATGATCTGGTCTTAGTTGCTGTTGGTAGAACACCAAACGGTAAGAAGATTGATGCTAATGCTGCTGGAGTAAGTGTTGATGAGCGTGGCTTCATTCCCGTGGACCAACAAATGCGTACAAACATTGCTCACATCTTTGCGATTGGCGACATTATTGGGCAGCCGATGCTAGCCCACAAAGCGGTGCACGAGGGGCATGTGGCCGCCGAAGTGGCTGCAGGGCAGAAATCCTTCTTTGATGCCAAACAAATTCCGTCGGTTGCCTACACCGATCCTGAGGTTGCTTGGGCTGGCTTGACCGAAGAACAGTGCAAGGCAAAAGGTATTGCGTATGAGAAAGGTTTATTTCCATGGGCAGCTAGCGGTCGCGCAATTGCCAATGGTCGAGACGAGGGATTTACTAAACTACTCTTTGATGCCAATACCCATCGGATTATCGGTGGCGGCATTGTTGGCACCAATGCAGGTGACTTAATCGGTGAGGTCTGTTTGGCAATTGAAATGGGTGCAGACTCGGTTGATATTGGTAAGACGATCCACCCGCATCCAACACTGGGTGAATCCGTAGGTTTAGCAGCAGAAGCGCATCATGGCTCATGCACGGATCTACCACCCGCTAAGAAAAAATAAATAATTACATCACCTAGGCCTAAATTCAGTAATAAAAAAGCCCCGCATTGAACTGCGGGGCTTTGTTTTAGAAGTAACCTCTACAAATTACTTCTTAGCGGCCTTAGCAGCTTTAGTAGCTGCTTTAGTAACGGTGTCGGCAGCATTTTCCATATTGCTCTTAGCTACTTCCATGGCATGCTTGATTGCCTTTTGGCTTGTTTCATAGCTATTGTTGGCTGCTGCAATTGCTTGCTTCATGACTTGTACGGCAGCATCTGAGCCAGCTGGAGCACTCTTGGTCCACTCATCAACCATCGACTGTAACTTTTTCTGACCCGCTGCGATTTCAGCCTCAGCTGTTTTTGCAAAACTCGCAGAATTATCTTGGGCGATTTCATAAAGATCACGACCGTAGGCCATCATCTTCTCAGCCATAGGCTGAACCATTTCAGCTTGTTGAGCAATCAGTTGTTGAATATCGCGCACTTCAAGAGCTTTCTTGGCGTTAGCCATGCTCTCATTTAGACTATTCTTGGCAATCTGCATATTGAGTTCGACTAGTTTCTCAACACTCTTGATGGCTTGATTTGTTAAACCTGCCAATGTTTCTAAATTGGCTTTTTGTGCTGCTGCGAGTTGTTCTGGGGTTAAATTCATGGGGCTCTCCGCTATTAGTGTGTGGAATTGATCATTTGATCAACGTGATGACAGTATAAAGCTAAATTTGTTGCGTTGCAACAAATAATATTTGCCCCAATATTAATAAAATTAATCTAATATAATCAATAACTTAAATAAAAACCTCCGAAGCCGATTGAAAGCATTTTATAGCGACCATTTTGTATTGCCACTCCCAGAGGGGCATCGCTTTCCCATGGCTAAGTACAAAATGCTACGGGACTCGGTTTCTCAGCTTCCTAATCTTGATTTGCGAGAGGCGCCCTGTGCAAGTGACTCAGAGATTTTGTTGGCACATGATCCCTCGTATTTACAACGCGTACGCTTGGGTAAATTAAGCGAGTCGGAACAAAAAGAAATCGGCTTTCCCTGGAGCGCAAAAATGGTCGAGCGCTCCAAGCGTTCAGCCGGGGCTACCATTGCAGCCTGTCGGGCAGCTCTGAAAGAGGGGGTCGCGGTTAATTTGGCAGGGGGCACGCACCATGCCTATCGCAACAAGGGCTCGGGCTTTTGTGTCTTTAATGACGCAGCAATAGCAGCCCGTGTTGTGCAGAAAGATCCTCATGCTCATGCAGTAGGCATAAAAAAGATTGGTATCTTAGATCTCGATGTGCATCAAGGAGATGGCACCGCCGCAATCTTACAAAACGACTCGGCGGTCATTACTGTGTCCATCCATGGTGAAAAGAACTATCCCTTTGCAAAAGTAAAAAGTGATCTAGATATTGCCTTGAGTGATGGTGCAAGCGATTTAGTTTATTTGCAGGCGCTTGAGAAAGCTCTCGATTATCTTCGTGGAGAAGAGATTCATTTCCTGATTTATTTAGCGGGGGCTGATCCCTATGAAGAAGATCGTTTGGGTCGTCTGCGCATCAGTCAAAAGGGCATGGCCACAAGGGATCAACGTGTATTTGAATTTGCTAGTGCCCAAGGAATACCAATTGCATTAGCCATGGCTGGCGGCTATGCCAACCCAATTGAGAAAACAGTATTGATTCATCATCAGACCATTGCTCTCGCTATTAGTCATCAGCATACAATTGCAGCATCGTTATTCAAGCACTATTCATGAGTTCATCACCGGCGCGTTTACCCCTTGAGTCTCTGGCAGCGCCTATCTTTGTATTTATATGGAGCACGGGTTTCATCATTGCCCGCTTTGGCATGCCCTATATGGAGCCTGCAACTTTTCTGTTCTTGCGTTTTTCAGGCGTATTAATTGTGATGGGTCTGATCATCATGTTTTGGAAACCCATCTGGCCCGACCGTTCGCAAACAATTCATATTGCGATTGCTGGAGCATTGCTACAGTTTGGTTATGTCATGGGTGTGTGGACTGCTGTACGTCTTGGCATGACCGCGGGATTAGTTGCTTTGATTGTAGGATTACAACCCATCTTGACGGCGTGGAGTGCCTCATGGGTCTCTGAGCGAGTTAATTACCGACAGTGGCTTGGCTTGCTTTTGGGCATTGCAGGCGTTGGTTTAGTGGTTGCCGATAAAACGAGTTTCTTGAATATCCCGATTACTGCTTATGTATTTGCAGTAGCCGCCTTATTTGCCATTACTTTTGGTACTTTGTATCAGAAAAAATACTGTCCACAATTTGATCTTCGTGCTGGCTCAATGATCCAATTTTCTATTTCCACAGTGTTATGTCTCATCGTTGCACTCCTCTTTGAGACCCGTGAGATTGTGTGGAATGCGCCAGTGATTGGAGCTTTATTGTGGGGGATCTTGCCAACCTCCATTGGTGCCATTAGTTTGCTATTTATCTTAATTCGAAAGGGTGCGGCAACTAAGGTCACAAGCCTTCTTTACTTGACGCCTCCAACCACAGCGCTATTGGCTTGGATCTTATTCGATGAGCCCTTAAGCTTGATGATGCTGCTCGGTTTACTGTTGACCATGAGCGCCGTAATTTTGGTCAATTATCAGAAAAAAAGTTCACCCAAACCAGAATAACTTTATTATCATGTGGCAAACACTGCTGGGGCCTCTATTGAAAGTGTCGTGTGTGAAGGTTTATCGAGTGGCACCGCTTTTATCTGACTTGCAGATAAGGATTCAACACCCCCTACGCTTTCTAGCTCTTACTCTTCTAAGCATTTGTTTATGTGCCATTGAGCCGGTCTTTGCTCAATCATCTCCTCCCACCAAAACGACTCAGGCCAAAAAACCAAAGTCACCGAACCCCAAACAGGTTCGAACCACAGTTAATCGCCCCAAAACTACCAATGTGCAGGAGTCAGGCGGGCGACCATCCTTTGCAACAGCAAAGGGTTTACGTAATCAGCAAGATGAGCTCAATCTCAAGTCCAGCGTAGCCATGGTGGTTGATCAACAAACCAAAGAAGTTTTGTTTGAGAAGAACCCCGATGTGAGTTTGCCGATTGCGTCGATTACTAAATTAATGACCGCGATGGTTGTACTGGACTCGAATGCTCCACTCGATGAGGTCCTAACGATCACTCAAGAGGACGTTAAGATTTATGCCAAATCCCGATTAGCGCTTGGTACTAAGCTAACACGAGAAGAGGCCTTGTTATTAGCTCTGATGTCCTCTGAAAACCGAGCTTCTTATATCTTGGCGCGCTACTACCCAGGCGGAGTCCCTGCCTTTATCGAAGCAATGAATCATAAGGCGTATTCCTTGGGCATGACGCATTCCACATTCGCCGATCCCACTGGACTATTGGCCACTAATGTATCAACTGCGGAAGATCTGGCACGCATGCTTGTTGCTTCTTATAACTACAAATTAATTCGAGAGTTCTCGATATGGCCAGATATGACCATGGTGATTAATAAAAGACCGCAGGTGTTCTTAAATACCAATCGACTAGTTCGTGCAGGTGATATGGAAATTGGTTTGCAGAAGACCGGATTTATAAGTGCAGCTGGTAAATGTTTGGTGATGCAGGCCAAAGTGAATGGCCTGCCTTTACTACTAGTGTTCTTAGATTCTGTTGGCACGCAATCCCGTTTTGCAGATGCTGTTCGGGTTAAAGATTGGATTGAACGCTATCAACCGGGTGAGCCCAAACCCATTCGTCGCTTGACGATGTGATTAGCTGTCTTTTTTGGGGGTTGCGGAAGGAACTTTGTATCCTAAGCCCTTAGAGATTTGTAGAGCAGTTTCTTGAAGTGCCTTTAGCCAGTCGGGTTGCATGCGATCGGTTGGGGAACTCAGTGATAAACCAGCTACGAGCTTTCCTGTGTCATCCAAAATACCGGCAGCCAAGCAACTAACCCCAAGCTCTAATTCCTCATTATCGCGTGAATGACCAACATGGCGCACACTACTTAACTCACTCTCTAACTTGGTGAGCTGGGTAATGCTATTTCGTGTGTGGCCAGCAAGACCTGTGCGGGTTGCATAGGCACGAACCTGATTGGGATCATCGACTGCCAAAAATAATTTACCAACTGAGGTGAGATGGAGGGGTGCACGGCCACCAATTGCACGGACAACTTGCATTCCAGAGCGTTCGCTATAGGCACGATCGACATAAACGATTTCATCACCCTGGCGGACAGAAAGATTGACGGTCTCCCCAGTCAATTTATGTAAGGCCCGCATTGGTAGTTGCGCCGCTTCGCGAACCGACAAGCGCTCTTTAACGAGATTACCTAGTTCTAAAAGACGTAAACCTAATTTATAAGTACCACCATCACCGCGCTCGACAAGACGACATGCCACCATATCGTTGAGAATGCGGTGGGCAGTAGACGGGTGTAAACCTGTTTTCTGGGAAAGTAATTTAAGGCTACTGGATTCTTCATGATCGGCTAAGCAATCGAGCAGGTTCATCATGCGCTCAACTACCTGAATGGCAGTTTTGCCTACCTCACCAGCGTTTTTTGTTGCTTTGCTATCCATGCTCATGATTGTAGCGAGTTTTGACCATATTGCATATTGTGAAACGTAATATTAATTTAAATAAAGCCCAAAGCGCAAAACAAAACTTAGTTAAAAGCGCGGACACAGTCTCGGATGAGCTTAGGACCCTTGTAGATCAGGCCTGTATAGAGTTGCACCAAACTGGCGCCCGCATCAATTTTTTGTTTTACCCCATCGGCCGATAGAATGCCGCCAACCCCAATAATCGGAATCCGGTTGTGTAAATGCTGAAACAAATGATGAATGGCTTGGTTGGAAAGTCTTAATACAGGTGAACCAGATAGACCACCCGCTTCATTACCATGCTCTAGCTTTTCAACACCATGACGGCTTATGGTTGTATTGGTAGCAATGACGGCATCGATTTCAAACTCGAGCAAGAGATCAGCAATTAATTTGAGATCGTTTGCTTCTAAATCAGGCGCTATTTTTAAGAAGACTGGTTTGCGGACTCCATATTGATCTGATAAAGATCGACGTTCATCTCGCAAAGCGCTTAATAGTTGGCGAAGCAGCACCTCGCCTTGAAGATCGCGAAGATTCTTGGTATTGGGTGAAGAGATATTCGCAGTTATATAACTTGCAACGGGATAAACAGCCCGCATGCAAGTGACGTAATCCTTGCTCGCATCTTCTAAGGATGTGCTGGCGTTCTTACCAATATTTAAGCCAATGACACCACCTTCTTGATAAAAGAGCGAGCGCTTGACACGCTCAACGCATGCATCAACTCCATCGTTATTGAAGCCCATCCGATTGATTAGCGCATTAGCCTCTGGTAAACGAAACATCCGTGGCTTGGGATTGCCTGCTTGACCCTTAGGTGTCACGGTACCGATCTCAAGAAAGCCAAAGCCCAATCTTGCTAAGGCATCGATATGTTTGCCGTCTTTATCGAGGCCAGCAGCGAGTCCAACCGGATTACGAAAGGTGATACCGCACACGTCTATGGGTTTTATTAAGGGCTTGCCAATGAAGTTCTTTAACAAGCCACAACGCTCTAAACGATCGAGTTGGGCAAACGAGAAATCGTGCGCCTCTTCAGGATCCATTGAAAACAGAAGAGGGCGCAGGAGGGGGTAGGTATCAATCATGCGCTTGCGCTGGTTTTAATTGTTGCCACTGATCATCCACCAGCCCTTCAATGGGCTGAAACTTAACCTTGTAAGACATTTTAGGACTCTTGGCAATGTAGTAACCCAAATAGAGGTAGGGCAGACCTAATTGCTGAGCTTGCTCAATTTGCCAAAGGATGCTGTAAGTGCCGTAACTTGCATTAGCTTCATGCGCATCAAAAAAGGTATAGACCGAAGAGATACCTTGTTCAACCACATCAATCATGCTGACCATCCGTAATCGTCCTGGGTGAGGGTCCTTGGGACCATCCCGAAACTCGACAATGCGAGAGTTGACTCTGCTCTGTAATAAAAACTGCATGTATTGCTCTTGATTGTCATCCTCCATTTGGCTGCCACGATGCCGTTGGGACTGATAATCTTGATAGAGGCGATAGTGCTCAGCTTGATAGGCTAGTGAAAGAACTTGCGCCTGTAAACCAGAATGTTTTTTCCAGCTCCGACGTTGGCTACGATTAGGCTCAAAGTATTGCACCGGAATACGTGTGGCGATACAGGCTTTGCAGTGATCGCAATAGGGCCGATAGGTAAATAAGCCACTACGTCTAAATCCGGCATTGACTAAGTTGCCGTACACATCATCGCCAATAGCATGTGACGGGGTACCCACTTGTGAGCGGGCAATTTGATCGGGCAGATAACTGCAAGGATAGGGTGCCGTGGCATAAAACTGAATGGCCGTAATGGGCAGTTCCTGAATTCGGCTCATGCGCAATATTTCTCCAAAACCGTTTTATCAAAATCCCAAGTCAAAGCCTCGTGTTGTAAAACAGCCTGTTGTAAATGCTGTAAAAAGGCAGAGCGTGGTATCGGTTTGGCACCGAGTGAACGCAGGTGGGCAGTTTCTTGTTGACAATCAATTAGGGTCACACCGTGATCGTAGCACCATGCACACAAAGCTGCTAATGCCAGCTTGGAGCTATTGTTTGCTCGCGAGAACATGGATTCTCCAAAGACTATTTTTCCAAGGCAAACACAATATAAGCCCCCAATAATATGTGAGCGCTGCGCGATGCTGATGCAATGTGCATATCCTTGCTCATGAAGAGTGCTATACGCATCAATAATCTCATGCGTGATCCAAGTACCATCTTGACCAACACGCTCAGTAGTTGCACAAGCGCGCATTACACCAGCAAAATCGAGATCAACACACAATTGCATATCGGGATCATCTAAAAATTGCTTGATGCTTTTGCGCAGAGAGTGACTGACCTTGAATTCTGCTGGGTTCAAGGTCATACGTGGATCGGGTGACCACCATAAGACCGGCTGACGCTCAGAGTACCAAGGAAAAATACCGCGTTGATAGGCGCGCAGTAGCTGCCCTGTAAAGATACGTTCACTAACAGCCAGTAAACCTGGGACCTCTGGGTCGGGATCGCTCTCTGTTTGTGGATTCGGAAAGGGATCGTTAGGCCCAAGCCACGGGATGGCGCTCATGTGATCCGCTCACCTGGAAGGATATCGCGTGTCCGCACTGTTAGCTGATCAAGGCGGGCCGCGCGAACATCCGCAAAATACCATTGCAAGGTTTGCTTGACAGTCGGGAAAGCTAGCTCATTCCAAGGAATCGTATCTTCGGTAAAAAGGGCAACCTCAAGACTTTCAGTACCTGCGGCAAAATGCGGTGACCGCATCTGGGCTAAATAGAACAGATGAACTTGTTCTACATGCGCTACATTTAAGAGTGAGTACAGCGACTGAATCTCCACTTCAGCCCCAGCTTCCTCGAGGGTCTCGCGAACTGCACCGTGCTCGGTACTCTCACCAATCTCTAGAAAACCTGCTGGCAGGGTCCAATATCCATGCCTAGGCTCAATGGCTCGCCGACAGAGTAAGACCTGATTCTCCCAAATAGGGATAGTGCCGACAACATTGCGTGGGTTGCGATAGTGAACTTCTTTGCATTGCGAGCACACATGCCGTAAGCGCGTGTCATCTGGAGGTATTTGTAGGGCAATGGTCGCACCACAGGAGGGGCAATAGTTCATAAATGGGCTTTAATCATTCCACGCAGGGCATTACATAGCATTATTTCATTGGCACCCAGCAGATCTGAAATACTCAGGTTGGCCTCACGGGCTTTGATCGTAGAATTACTCAAGACAGAAGCGCGCATAACCCCAGGAAGAACGCCAGCCGAGAGTGGAGGAGTGAGCCACTCATCTGAGTCTTGCGGGCGAACAAAAATACTTGTACGACCCCCTTCGGTGACCTGTTCTAGCTCATTAATAAACAATGCATCAAAACCACCCATAGAGACAGCTTTTTGCCAACCGGCATCATACAAACTGCGCTGCGTAGTTTTGTGCAGTAGTAACGGATTACTCGATTGCATTCTGATTTGATCTGCTACATTCTTCAAAATATCATGGGCCCAAAATACCCGAACCGATGGTGGCAGATCATCTAGTGGGGCACTTGATATAGATAACTCACCAGAACAACTAAGATCCAAGCGAACCCGATAGGTAGTATTTGCAGGTAGCTGAACTGCGGTTTGCTCTAACAATATGCACACCTCATCAGCATTGAGAGGAATGCGCAGAGCCTTGGCTGAATGCGATAGACGGGCTAGGTGTTCATGGTAGAGAGCAATACGCTTGATGCCAGCCTCTGCATTGAAACGAATGGTTTCAAAAAGACCAAGGCCACTGGGCAGACCAGATAAGAAAGCAGCTTTGATCTGACATTCTTGATATTCTGCCTGTGCTTCAGAATCGATGGTGATACCAGCACCGACTCCCAAAACAAATTGAGAGGAGTGTTTATTACCTTCCATTTGCAGAGTACGAATGGGCACACTGAGTGCAAAGTCACCATTCGGATCAAACCACCCAAGCGCTCCGCAATACCAGGCACGCGGGCTATTTTCCAGTTCCTGAATAATCTCCATACTGCGTTTCTTAGGCGCCCCGGTTACTGAACCACAGGGGAATACTGCTCGCAAAATATCTGCAATACTTAAATGAGGACGCGCCTTGGCCTGTACCGTTGAGGTCATCTGTAATACATTGCCATGGCGATTGACCTCGAACAGAGCTGGAACTTCGACACTGCCGGGCTCTGAGATACGACCGAGATCATTCCGCAACAGATCAACGATCATGACATTCTCTGCTTGATTCTTGGGATCATCTGCAAGATCGTGTGCTGAATATTGTCTAGCATCCGCAGTACCCTTCATGGGTTGGGCAGTAAATACTCCATTGGTACGTTTGATAAAAAGTTCAGGGGACTGTGACAACAAAAAGTCTTTACCGTCTTCAAGATAGGCGCCATAACGACCAGGCTGGCGCTCACGCAGTTGTGTATACAGTGCGAGTGGTGATCCATAAGCTTGGCCGGTCATTCGATAGGAATGATTGATTTGATAGGTATCGCCACTGCGGATCCATTCCTTAATTTGCGCTACATCCTTAGCAAAGCGCTGCTCGTCAATCGAATCGTGCAGGTTCATTACCCCAACAACCTGATCTTCTTTGGTCAGAGCATTTTGTAACCAAGTATCAATCTCTGCTTTGGAGTATTTGTTTACCCCCGTAAATGACCATGCACGAATTAAAGGTAGAGGTTCGCTGTATTTACACGGAATTCCATGTAAGTAATAACCCAATTCATACGAGAACAGGGTAACAAGGTAATCACCCCGATCTAAGGCTGCTTGCATTTGCGCAAAGCAATCCTCTAACTCAGTAGTGCGGTCTACGCGCCAAGCGTGTTTGACGTGTTGATAGAGCCGGCTACTTGGATGCTCCCGGCTACTCTCAACATCGTCTAGTAGAACCATTGGGTTATTTCAGGAGGGTGACCGATTCAATCACAACAGGAGTATTGGGTACATCAGCCATGCGTCCCCGTGGGGTTGAGGCAATCCCAGTAGGAGCCTGTTTAATCTTATCAATCGTTTGTTGCCCAGAAATAACCCGACCAAAAACGGTGTAACCATTGCCCATTGCATTGGGATAATCCAAACCCGGATTGTCTTTGACATTAATAAAGAACTGCGCAGTTGCTGAATCGGGATCCGAAGTTCTGGCCATCGCAATTGTATAAATCTGGTTCTTTAAACCATTCTGTGCCTCAGACACAACTGGAGCCTGTGTGGGCTTTTGGACCAACTCGGTTGTAAAGCCACCACCTTGCACCATGAACCCGTTAAT
>JACCEB010347633.1_pt1 | contig 12194 bp, 11 predicted proteins | sample 7454761 | NCBI WGS metagenome assembly JACCEB01 (sample SAMN15323454, study PRJNA562643) | freshwater metagenome | isolation source: river surface water | place: USA:Blue River Watershed | collected 2017-08-18 | reverse complement strand
GTATGATAGTTAACAAATGACATATTAAATTCTACCCAATGAGAAAAGACGATCAATTTCCTCGTCGGATATATCCTTAAAAAGGAATCCTTCACGGTTCATCGTAGTCGTTTTTTTTGTTGTTGACGTATTTTCAATAAGAAATGATTTATCCATTTCTTCTTTAATTCTAGAAATCTGATGTTTTAACTGACCAGGGTTTACGCAATTCTGATAAATGGCACCCAGGAAATATCTTTTACCTTGGACGCTGATTGGGAATAAATAAATTCCTTGAGAGGTTGTATCAAATCCTAAGCGAAACTCCATAACATCATGGTTCGGATGGGCGAGACCCATGAGTGCTTCTGATGCTTGCCAGACACCACTTACAAGAGCGGAAACAGAAGTTGTCGTATGATCTTGAACTGAATCGTAGATTGTAATGCCGTCTTCTCTTGTCACAAAGAGGCGCGCCTTAATACCGCTTGTCTTTGGTGACAAAATGAGCTTCATTTTCTCTGTTATCGTTAGCGCCTTCATTAAAATCTCTTCCTATTTTCGAGAGCTTTCGTAATCGTCATCGGATCAAGAAACTCTAAACTTCCACCAATCGGGACCCCAAAACCAATTCTTTCGACTCTTACATTTTCTGGAAGAATTGATTTTAAATAAGAACAAGTCGCATCTCCTTCAACAGAAGGGTTAATAGCAAGAATCACTTCATGGATACTTTTTTCAATTATTCTATTTTTTAATTCATCCATACCTAGTTCATCTGGGCCAACACCAAGAAGAGGATTTAAGACTCCACCCAAAATGTGGTAAAGTCCTTTATAATGACCACTCTTCTCAATCGCCATAAGGTCAGAGGCATTCTCTACGATGCATAGAGTTTGCTGACTTTGACGAATTGAATCTGAACAAATTGAACAAAGGATATGGTCCGCAAACATTCCACACTCTTCACAAAGTTTTAAATCTTTAAGAGCAATGAGTGATGATCCTACAGTATTTAATTCCTGAGACTTCCAATGAGTCATGCTCATGACCATACGGAATGCAGTCTTCTCTCCAACTCCTGGAAGCTTCGTCAGAGCAAGAACTGCATTTTTAATCACTTCAGGAAGTTCGATCATTAAAAAAGTCCTGGAATGCTCATTCCACCAGTAACCTTGGACATCGCCTGTTGAACCATATCTTGAGATTGCTTCATCGCTTGATTAACAGCTGTGAAAACTAGTTCTTCAAGAGTGGCAACATCGTTTGGATCAACACAATCCTTATTAATAGAAATACTTATCAATTGTTGTTTTCCGTTCACTTTTACCTTAACCATTCCTCCACCAGCAGAAGCTTCAACTTCTCTCTCAGCTAATTCATTCTGTAACATAGCAAGCTTTGCTTGCATCTGTTGGGCCTGTTTCATTAAGTTATTCATGTTCATAAGAACTCCTAGTCATTATTTAAAATAATTTTATCTATTTTAGAGTTAAACGCTTTCTCAGCTTCCTTTACAAACGGATCATTGAGTATTTTCTGTCGACGTTCCTCGTTCCGACTCTTGAGCGCTTCATCTTCTAGTTCAACTTTTGTTTTAAAGTTTTTATCTAATTTTTCGGCTTGAGTAAGTAAATGAGTTTTAAAATTTATTTTCTCTATATCTACTTCAAAAAAGTCTGCTAGATGATTTTTAAGTCTCGCCCAAACTTCTCTTTCCTCGATATATTCTTTAAAGACCGATGCCTCTTCAGGAAAAGCCACTTCTATTGTTAGAGGAACAGTATTGGAATCAATCTCATGCAATAAATTGGCGTGACCCAAATTAGCTGATGTCGCAGGGGACGTTTGAGTTAGATAAGTAAGAAAATCGTTCCATCCTCTCGCTTTTTTTGGTGCAGCAATAATAGGGGCGCTCGTCATGGTAGATGAAACGACTTCTGATTTTCCTGTTTGAGGGATATCTCCTAGCTTAAGATCATCACCATTTAAAATTGATCTTCTAAGACAAATTTTCTGAAGAAGAACTAAAACAACCTTATCAGGATTCATAGTCGTTAAGGCCCAATTGAAATCTTTGGCAAGAGTTTCATAGATCCAGAACAATTCAGCTACACTAATATCCTTAAGTGCTCCACGAGAGATAACTTCCTCTTTATATAATTGCTCTTGGTCATCAATTGAATTTATCGCAACGTAAAAACCATCAAGGATCTGATCACAAAGTTTTTTTAGGTCGATGTTTTCATCTATTAATTGACGATAAATTTTGGAACATGATTTTGAATCACCAAAAAGAATACTAGAAAGTAATCCATTCATGGCCGAACCACTTGCAAGACCGATGGCAAGTGTTAATGAATCCTCAGTAATCGTTTGATTACCTGATAAACCTAATACCTGATCAAAAATCGATAAGGTATCTCGGACTGAACCTTTTCCAAGCTCAGCTAGTTTTATAGCAATTTTTGGACTTGAAAATTTTATACCTTCGACACTTGCAATATGTTCAACATGCTTAGTAAGCATTTCTACAGGTACATTTTTAAAATCGTATCTCTGGCATCTTGATATTACTGTTCCTAAAAGTTTATGCGGATCAGTGGTTGCAAGTATAAAAATAGCGTGGGCAGGTGGTTCTTCGAGAGTTTTTAAAAGCGCATTAAAGGCAGACACCGAAAGCATGTGAACTTCATCGATCACATAAATCTTATGTTTTCCACGAGTCGGAAGATACTGAACATTATCTATAAGAGAACGAACATCATCGACACTATTATTGGAGGCACCATCAATTTCAGTGTAGTCCATTGAGCTACCAGAATCGATGTCATTACAAGAAGGACAGACTAAACATGGATTAAAATCAGGTTTTCGATTTTCACAACGGATGGCCTTCGCAAAAAGGCGAGCAATAGACGTTTTTCCTACGCCGCGAGTTCCGGTAAAAAGATAAGCATGAGCAAGCTTGTCTTGTTTTATCGCATTTTGCAGTGTTCGCGTTACATGACTTTGACCAACAACTTCTTCAAATTGTTTTGGACGCCACTTTCTCGCCAGCACTTGATAGGCCATAACTCTCCAAAAATTAACGTTTTGAGAGCTGCAAAATAGGGGACAGAGAAGACGAAGTCATGGCGCAAGTGCTTCGAAAATGAAGTAAATTCATGATGTAAGAAGTTGTCAGAACCAACAAGAAGTATTTAAAAATGATTTCGGTTTAATGCAGGATGGAATTAGCAGCAGCCTGAACTAAAACACAACACTCCAAACCGCTACCGTTGCTCCATTCCTGGCCTGGCGGGGTTGACGGCGAAATACTCATCTCAGTCAGACTGCCGGTAGTGATACTAGTCTTGAAGGTCAGAGTTGTAAAGGATCGGGAGACTTCTGACCAGTTTTAACAAGTTAATCAGTTAGACCTCGGCAATACCAGAAGTCTTTTTTGTCAGTTAAGTTACAGTTTTTCTCTGTGAGTCCTCGACATAACCAATAGTCTTTGGAAGATGCAAGGTTACAATTTTTTTCAGAAATTGACCGACAATACCAGTAGTCTTTATTGTTCGTAAGATTGCAATTTTTTTCTGTCAAACCCCGGCATAACCAATAGTCTTTATTTGATGCCAAATTACAGTTCTTTTCCCTAATAGCACGGCACTTCCAGTAATCTTTACTGTCTGCGAGATTACAATTTGAGAAGGCTAAAGTCGTTTGAAGAAACATCATAACTATTAGAAATAACTTCATATTTACCTCTTTTAATAATTCTACTATGAGTTTCCGCAAAGAGGTTCGAGGTTTGAAATAATTACCTGGACTGTATAAATGTTGGTCATCATCCAAGCCTATAAATAGTTAATTTTTACCCACGTCCCCCTCAGAACTTATTTGCTTTATAATTGAAAGGGACAAAGTCTAAGGAGTAAATTTTGAAAACTTTTTGGTTATTTTTGATTTTCATCTCAATAAATGCAGAGGCTCAAAACCTTCCCATCCAAGCACCAGTTAGAGCTATTATCACGAGTGGTGTTTTAAAGAATATTCCCGCAAAAAATAAACCACAGCAAAGTGAAACAGGTGAAAGTAAAAGTGAAACAGGTGAAAGTAAAAGTGAAACAGGTGAAAGTAAAAGTGACGGTGCTAATTCTGCTGAGGTATCTATAAAAGTTAATGAAAAAAATAACAATGACACTAATAATGAAGAACAGGAAAGTGAGACCAGTCAAAATGAAAATGAAAGTGGGGGCGCGAATACTGCTCCTAAGCGATCTGAAGTAGCAGATTCTCGAAATAATGCTGAAAATAAATCAGAACAAGATAATGAAGATGAAGCTTCTTCACAAGAAGAAGATGTAGATTCGAATAAGTGTAAATTTGTTATCGATCAGGGTTACTTGAATAAAATAATACCCCCAAAAATTATTGAGGATCTGAAAAAACAAGACAATCCTCCCCAAACGGAGAGCAGTCTGAATTGCCAGCAGTATGGGCAAGATTTCGCACATTTGATAAATCATCTTAAGATCTCTACTGGATCTTTTAGTCAGATCACTAGGCAATCTTCTCGAATAAATAAAAAGAAAACTACAGAATCGAAAGATGAGGAAGCTAAAGAAACGAAAGATGAGGAAGCTAAAGAAACGAAAGATGAGGAAGCTAAAGAAACGAAAGATGAGGAAGCTAAAGAATCGACAGATAAAAAAAATCCACCAGGTTCACCGGAAAATAAAGATAAAATTGATGACAATAATTGTAAAAAACATCCACAAAGATGTTTGGAACTTGTAAAAAAATTACAAGCTGGTATCGATGCAAATTGCTACAAAGAAAAAGATAAGGCGCAGGATACATTAATTGGAGCAATGTTAAGTCTTGGTCGAATAATGCCAGGCGCGGCTGGCATCTCTGTTGGTTTATTAACAGCAAAACAAATTTTAAACATCAGAAAAAAATCTCCCCATGAAAGTAAATCCTATTTTAAAAATATTGATGAATCTAATTTAAGTGCTTTATATGCATGTAGTCTAAATAAATCGTATCAAGAGGCATATTGCCGTGAAGTCTATTCTGGCTGCTTGCTGGGTGATGAAAAAAAATTAAAACTTGGATATTGTAATTCGAATATGAAGTTGGACGAAGAGCTAACCGCTTGTTCAGATGATGATGGTGATTGTTCAAATTTAAATGAGGCTTTAAATGAGGCTTGTAAGGAATACAAGAACTTTCCAAAAAATTCTTCCACTACTGTATTTAAGAAGAAAGAAATGACTAAAAAAGACATATTACGAATGTGCCTAGAGAACGGTAAACGAGTCAAGGACAAAAATGGTGTTAATTCATTTGAAATTGAAATAAAAGTCTTAGCAGACATTTATGCCTGCGCATCCTATCAAGCCAAAAAAGATGACAAAGGAAATTTTAAAGATATTAAAGAAAAATGCATGAATGGTAAAAAAACCATCGGTGGCCATGATATTAATGAATTTACAATCGCTTATAATAAAATCTTGGATGGTGATAATTCTTCAAGTATTAAAGTTTTGCAAGATGATACACTACCACAAATGATTAAACAGGCTTCAGATTTTCACACAAAAATGATTAGCTCCAACAAGTTAGTAAGTGCAAATGATATCTTGGTTGGTCTTAATCATTGTACTTTTGGTGCAGGATCTTTCATGGCGAATAAAAAAGAACTACCTAACGAGTGCAAAAAATTGTTTGAGTGTGCCAAGAAGTTGCCTCCGCCTACGGACCCAGTAAAGGATAATGAGAAAATGTACGTCGCCCAGAGCCTACAAGAGATGCTTTCACCTGCAAAAAAAGAAAAAAATTTAGATCATGATCTTTTAATTCAGGAGAAAAATTGTTACAGCATGGCAATTCTTCAAAACAGAGAATTTATTGACCTCGCAAGGGAATTAAAAGAATTAAAAAGTGGAAATAAAGGAAAACTAGATTGTAGTAGCATGAAAAGTATAGAATCAAATAAGCCTGCAGAAAGCAGTGTTAATGGACAATAATCAAAAAACCACCTCATGTAGATTTTTTGTCTTCATGAGGTGATTATATTTGAATCGATAAATCGGTACGAAAATTAAATCTTTAATGGCGGCAGCCTCTTTTTCATTTAAGCAATAATGAAGAAATGAATATTCTTTAGGCCGAGAGCATTTAATCCAGCTTTTGAAGTCGTCATTCACATCTAAAATGGAAATGTCATAATCAGTCTGGGCGAGATAAAACAATTTGTCTTTATCTTGAATAAAGTTCATTTTTACAGGTAGATTGGCCGACTTAAATTTTTGAACAAGACCATCTCGAAAGATAAGACCACCGTAAAACTGGGTTTTATCTTCTTCAGGGATGTAAAAGCTAAGGGAGTATTTTGAAGAGCGTGAGAACTCTTTTAGCTTTTCTTTTGCTTGATATGCCGTGATCGCTGAATCCCAAATATTTATGAGATTAACACCTTCAAAATCCTTCACTCGCTCAACTGGCATCGCCCTCATTTCTCCCGTTAGATCAACGGTGGAAACAAGTTGGGCCACGATTTCTCGCAGATTTCTTTGACTTTGCAATACTCCCTGTCCGTTAAAAACAAGACCAATAATGTGATTCGTTTGTGCCTTTATTTGTTCCATCGAAAACAAACGTGCATAATTTTTTGCATCAACATCACTAAGCTGAAGAATCGCGTCGCAAGATGAGCTGTCTTTTAGAGGTAGGCCAAGATGAAAATTAAACGTGGTTGATCCCTTGATTAATCTAAGCTCAGAGTCACTAACTTGCTCTAAGCGTGATTTCGCTGGAAGGACCCTGTACTCTCCAACCAGGTCGAATTTATTCTTTTGATACAACTGATTGGCGTGTTCATAAGAGAGAATAGCTGAGTTGGGATGTGAAAAAACAGATTGAGCTGAAGGTGCACTTGATTTTAAAAAAATCTTTGCGGACTTCTCAGTTATTTTTTCAATTTTTTCAATGTATTGTCCCACATTCGTTTCAAAAGGAACGAAATCATAAAGGTCACTCATCGTTTTCTGTGCCTTAGGACCATTTCGAGTAAGACTATAAATTAAATCATCAGCAGTGATAGGATTTTTAGTAGGGAGGTATTTATCAGTTTCCCAAAAAAGATCTGCAAGCTCTACCGTTAGAATTTTTCCATCGCTAGAAAGATCAAAACTCTTTAATAGCCTTCCCTTGGAAAAATCCCTTGAAAAAAGCGTCGTCCCCGTTGCTCCAATAATCATTCGTGCCAAATCATCATGCGCCCGGGCAGGATCTAGAGTTGCAACCCAGAGAGGAGAGCAAATCTTGTAAACATTAGCGTAGGAGTTTAAGGTAAAAGCTGCAAGAAGGAGAAACTTGATCATGTGGATAACCATACCAATCCAGAAAAGAAAATGGCGGAGATGGTGGGATTCGAACCCACGAACGGATTTCTCCGTTACACGCTTTCCAAGCGTGCTCCTTCAACCGCTCGGACACATCTCCACACACAAGAAAGGTTGAGTAAAATTTTTAACACGGGCACGCCGTGTCAAACAACCAATACTTAAGTTTACAATTACTATTTTAAAGATGGTTTAGGGTGAATAAGATGTTTTTGAATTTCATCTGTCGTTAGATGATCAAATCGTCTTTCACCAATAACTTTATGAACACAAACCGGGGGATCTTGAAGATCAATACAAAAAAGTTTGGTTGCCTTTGCTTCAGTCATTTCAAGAATTTTTTTAAATCTTTGTTCATCACCTAAGGCCTCGCCACTTTGGACCATAAAATAATTCGTTCCAGTAAAGAGAAAGGCCGAAAAGTGATCCTGAACTTCAAAAACAGGAATTGATTTTCCCCAAAACATGTGCAAATAAGACATGTGGTAGTTAACATCCCGATACTCATGAAATGAATAAATATATGGTGGTCGCTCTTTATCAATAAACTGATTGAATTTTGTCATTCCATCTTTAGTTCTTTGGGTAGGATAAATAAAGCGATTTGAAACAGAGTAATTCGTTAGATTAAGAGAAATGAGGAACGCCCCCATAAGAGAGGTAGTATATTTTGACTTATTCTTTACGATCTCTAAGCTTGCAATTAGTAAGAGTGGGGTCGCATAAATGATATAGCGATACTCTATCTCTTGAACGACAGCGAAAAAACGAAGGCAAAAGATGGTGATGTAGGAAAAGATACAAAGATTGATGATGGGTATAATCGATTTGTTTTTAGTTAAATAAACTTTTATGACCATGACTAAAAGAATTGCTGTATGAATGATTCCCAGAGTAATAAAAGCTGGTTCCATTTTTGTGTAGCGCCACCCAATGAAACAATTAAACCATTCTTGAAAGTTTCTCCAAGAGTCAAAAGAGCTATACCAAAAATCCCCTGGCCAGGTTCTTCGACCGACTCGATGATAGATAACATAAGTAACTTTTAGTAATACAAAGATAATTAAAATGTAGTTTTCTTTTAGTATTTTAACAAATTGCTTTTTTCCCGATTTCACGACATCACTTAGGTGCCAAAAGGCGAGGGGCAAAAGAATAAAAATAAACGTCATATAACTTATAAGAGTCCATAGGCGTGTCACTTTACCCTGCCATCCAGAAAAAAACCTTCTTTCAAAGAGAATTAAAAACAATAGTAGATAGATCGTATACATTCTAAATTGGATTGTTTGCTCCAAAACAATCGGTGAAGACATCGTTGCTATTGAAACGAGGGCAGATAAAATTTTATTGTGACCAAATTTTTTTGAAATTTGATAAATATAAAGCCCAATTAAAAACCAAACAATTAGGTGGGCCCACCTCATGAGCTCTAAATTGTTATTGGTCAGTAGACGAATAAGTTTTAAGAAAAGAAAGTAAAGGGGCTGGTGATCATAAGTGCAAGCAATAATATCCTTTCGCCCAAAGTGAAATAACTCCCAATTAAAAAATGAACACAAATAACTTGATCCATCATTAAATCGAAAGTCGTAAACACTTAAATCAGTTCCAAAGTAAACCAGGAATACTATCACTAGGATGATTAAGAAAAAAGCTGTGTCTTTTTGAAACCAGTCAGTTGTTTTCATTTTACAATTTCGCTGAGTTCAGAAATTTTTCTCGCCTGCTTTAAATGCCGAAAAACTTCAATCCAAGCCTCATATTGGATGGAAAGCTTAACTTTTGGAGTTAATTCTGGTTTCGCAAATGGAGAATTGGTGACATGTTCATTTTCAATGGTATCGAGATATTCCGTGACCGGTAAAAGATTCATATGAGGAAGCGGGATAAATTCCTTGGGTCTATCATAGTAAAAGGCAAATAAGATCTTTTTATCTTTAAGACTTTTATCAGAAATTATTTTCCTTGCCTCCTTCATATCTGGTGAAAACATAATTATATGTTCAGCCTCATTAAGGTTTTTTGATAAATAATGATTTACCCTGGAATCACTTTTAAATAAAGATTGGTAAAACTCCCCTCTCTCTCCCAGAAAATAGACGTTTTTAGCGAATGAATTCGAAAAAGTAAAAATAAACATAATAAAGAATTTTATAAATGTTTTCAAACGCAAACTAAGCCCTTCGATGGTAATTCGAACGCTTTTCCTTAAAGAATTGAGATAGTAATCTTGAGCACTCGAAGTGTTTGATCCCACCCATCACAGAAAAATGATGATTAAATCTTTTATCACTTTGGAGTTTGTAACCCAAGCTAAGAGCTCCACCCTTTTTATCATAAGCACCAAAGACACATTGACGAATTCGCCCCTGTATCATGCCTGCTAAGCACATCGGGCAGGGCTCTAAGGTGACGTAAAGTATGCAGTCACTTAATCGCCAGTTTTGAATTTTTTTTGCTCCCTCTGTAAGAACAAGTAATTCTGCGTGGGCAACGGGATTAAAGTGGGACTCTTTTAGATTATGCTGCTTAGCAAGAATTTCTCCAGAGGGAGAGACGAGCACGGCGCCAACAGGAACCTCTTGGCTTTTATAGGCGAGTTCTGCTTGCTCTAACGCAATCGACATAAACCATAAATGATCTGATACGGAAAAGTTCATATTAAGATTTTAAATTATTGGAAAATTTGTTTCTAATTTTGATTTTTTTACTTTCATTCCAATAATTACTAAGAAACTTCAGTCTCTGCTTTTGTTCAATATCGTTATTAACAAATTTAATCCCATATATGATCGAGCGACCAATAATAGGTTCACGCTTTGATCGAACTTCGGCAAAAAGAGTAAAGTTTTGATTTAAGATTTGGGAATTAATTTGGACGGCTTGACCGATTGGCATCGGATTAAATAGCTCTAAACAAGCAGCTCCTCTTCTTAAATCTGAAATCCTTCCTCGAAACTGCTTTCCCTCAACCTCAACCCAGCATCGAATATCTGCTCTGAACCGAAAATCATACTCCCACCAATGGAATCTAGGATAATAAAGTGGAGATGAAATGATATAACAAGCAATTGCCAGTGAGATGAAGCTAAAGAGAAACAATAATCCAATCATGGGATTGGATAAGACTAAAAAGTTTCTACTTAACGAAACGAGATAATAGACCGCAAAGATCAAAGAAATATTCCAAAACGAGTAATAAAGGTTCTTTAAAGCAGAGATATAAAAGTTAAAGATCACAAAGAGTAAAATAAACTGAAATATAAACGAAAAGTTTAACCAACTTCTCGAAACAAACGCTTCTGCAACAAATGCCAAACTCACCAGAAGAAATTGGATCAAGGTAAAGAACATCACCTTGTCATAAGATTTTTGAAGATTAAGTCGAAATTTCAGCATTAAATTACCTCAATTTTGATTTTAACTCCCAAAGCCAATCTAGGCCCAGATTTTTTACAATCACTACATTTTTACCATCCGGAGTCTCTTTTTTCTCGCCACTAAATTCACTTTTATCTGTTATGTAACAGACTTGGTTGGTCGGTTGTGATTGATCAAATCTCCAGTAATCAAATTGATTTTTTCGTGATCGATAATTAAGTGCTTGGATCTCTGAGTTAAGATAAAATGAAAGTTTTGAAGCAATTTGATATGAATTCGCCAAAATAGGAAGCTCATGGCAATTTTGTTTGACCTCTTCTGACCAGCTCTTCCAACCATGAAATTCACCTAGTCGCTTAATTTGCAGTTGTGTTGGTGAAAACAGTAAAGCGCATCTCGCCAAAAGAATAATGGCAAATGATATGTACAGAAGAACTCGAGGAAGTTTTTTGTTCCATAGTCCGGATTGTTCGGACAATAAAATTAAAGGGATTGTTAGAAATATGGTCCAATTTGCCTCTATTTTTTTGGAAAAGCTTGAAATGAGAAAAAATGCGATGACTCCAAGTGAAATAAATTTCAAAACTCTCTTTAAAGAATCATCTGATTTTTCTTTTATTACCGAATACCAAACAAGTGGTCCCACGAATAATCCAGCGAGAAAAGTTTGAAGGGTTAAATATTCAACTATTCTCATGAGACTAAAAGATGATTTGGGCCTTTCAAGAAAATGATATTTTAGCGTTGAAAATTCATGATGATATTGCCACAGGATGTGAGGGAAAAAACCAACCAGAGCAACGACGGCAACCAGATAAAATGACTTCTTTAGACATAGTCTTGGCAAGGCTAGAATGGTGAAAAAGATTAGTAATATGCCGTGATACTTGGCATACAAAAGCCCTGCAATCACGATTCCCAAAGAGATTGAATTTTGTGCGTTATCGTTTTTTAAGTATTGCTTAAGCATCCAGCAATAGACTGAAGTCATAAATAAAAGGGGCAAATCTGGAAGAGCAAAGAGTCCGCTCGCCGAAGCCAAGGGAAAACTAAAAAAGAGGAGTGTGGCTATTTTAGGAACAGAACTTATTGTCAGTAAAACGAGAAGACTTGCGAATTGCAAAATCACAAATCCTAATCGAACGGAAAGTTCGGAATGCGGTAAAAAGGAGAATAATTTTATAATTACAGCAACAAAGGGCGGGTGATCAAAATAACCCCAGTCTAAATGTTTTGAATAAAGCCAGTAATAGGCTTCATCGTGGGCCAACTCAAAACCAGAAGCTATAAATAGCTGGAAGAAAAAAATAAGCAACAAACTTAACTTGAATGATTTTGTCATGTTCGCCAAAGGGTTATAAAATGTTTATACTTATTATAATTTAACATTAAGCCAGGGCCTACACTTGATTAGTTTGGATAAAGCTGTCG
>JACCEB011708975.1_pt1 | contig 12198 bp, 10 predicted proteins | sample 7454761 | NCBI WGS metagenome assembly JACCEB01 (sample SAMN15323454, study PRJNA562643) | freshwater metagenome | isolation source: river surface water | place: USA:Blue River Watershed | collected 2017-08-18 | reverse complement strand
GGCCCTGGCGTCTTCGATATGAAGGCAGGTTTTGTTCAGGCGCTCTTTGCCCTGCAAGGTGTAACCGGGGCGGCAGATCGCGTGGCACTTATTGCAACTACAGATGAAGAAATCGGAAGTTTCTCATCACGTAAATTAATTATGGATTTATCTGCCAAAGCTGAAGCAGTATTGATTTTAGAAGCATCACTTGACGGAAAAGTTAAGACCGGTCGCAAGGGAACTGCGATGTACAAGGTCAGCGCTCATGGCTTGGCATCTCATGCTGGACTAGAACCAGAAAAAGGCGTTAACGCGACAGTTGAAATTGCACATTTAATTCTTAAGTTATCTGCTCTGGAAGATGCCAGCCACGGAACGACAGTTGTTCCAACTCTGCTTAGCTCTGGAAATAGCGCAAATACTGTCCCCGATTTAGCAGTTCTCGAAATTGATGCTCGTTCATTCTCACAAGCAGAACTTGAGAGAGTAGATCAAGCGATTAAATCATTGACTGCAACAACAGCTGGCGCGCGCATTGAAGTAACCGGCGGTTTAAATCGTCCACCACTGCAACCAGCATCTACCAAAGAACTTTACGAGCGCGCAGAACGCGTCGCCAAAGAGATCGGAATGGCCCCCCTTGGTTGCGCAGAAGTAGGCGGAGCAAGTGACGGTAACTTTGCCGCGGCAGCCGGAGCGAGAGTTTTGGATGGTTTGGGCGCTGTCGGTGGCGGAGCACATGCTCCTAGCGAATGGCTAAGTTTGAAATCGATCGAAGAACGAAGTGCGCTTCTGCATGCTCTAATAAAGGACTTACTGAAATGAGCGAAGGCCCACTAATTGTTCAGAGCGATAAAACACTGCTTTTGGATATCGATCATCCGATGTCAACTGAATGTCGACGCGCGATTGCGCCCTTTGCCGAACTAGAGCGCTCCCCTGAACATATCCATACTTACCGCTTAACTAATCTCGGTTTATGGAATGCACGTGCCGCTGGCCACGATGCTGAGTTGGTAATTGATACTTTAATTAAATACTCACGATATGCGGTTCCACATTCTTTACTTGTAGATGTTGCCGAAACGATGTCGCGTTATGGACGTCTTCGCCTTGAGGCAGATCCGGTACACGGATTGATTCTGGTTACAACAGATGTCGGCGTGCTTGAAGAAGTAATTCGCGCGAAGAAGATTGCACCTCTGCTTGGCGTTCGAATTGATCCTGAAACCATTGCTGTACATCCCAGCCAGCGCGGCGCAATCAAACAATCACTACTGCGTTTAGGTTGGCCGGCCGAAGACTTTGCTGGTTACGTAGATGGCCAGGCGCACGAAATCGCACTACGACAAAGCGATTGGAAGATCCGCCCATATCAAGAGCTCGCCGCTGAAGGTTTTTGGCATGGTGGTTCGGGCGTCGTAGTACTTCCTTGCGGTGCTGGAAAGACAATCGTTGGCGCGGCAGCGATGGCTCACGCCAAGGCGACAACTTTAATTTTGGTAACGAACACAGTTGCTGCACGTCAATGGCGCGAAGAGTTATTGCGTCGTACGACTTTAAATGAAGATGAGATAGGTGAATACTCTGGCGCGAAGAAAGAGATTCGTCCCGTAACAATTGCGACTTACCAAGTTATGACCAAGAAGAAGAATGGCGTTTACGCACACCTTGATCTCTTCGATACCCACGACTGGGGCTTGATCATTTACGACGAAGTGCACTTACTTCCTGCCCCGATCTTCCGCTTTACTGCTGATATTCAATCGCGCCGCCGCTTAGGTCTCACTGCAACGCTAGTCCGTGAAGATGGCATGGAAGGCGAAGTCTTCTCGCTGATTGGCCCAAAGCGCTTTGATGTACCTTGGAAAGAGATTGAAGCGCAGGGATATATCGCACCTGCCGAATGTATTGAAGTGCGCGTTAATCTCACCGAAGCAGAACGCCTTTCATATGCCACCGCCGAACCTGAAGAGCGCTATCGCTATTGCGCAACTACTCGCACCAAGCGTGATGTCGTCGAAGAACTTGTTGGGTTACACGCGGGCGAACAAGTGCTCGTTATCGGTCAATACATCGATCAATTAGATGATCTCTCTGAAACTTTGGGTGTGCCGGTAATTAAAGGTGAAACTCCAATTAAAGAGCGCGAAAAGCTTTTCGCAGCTTTCCGTACCGGTGAAATTAATTGTTTAGTTGTTTCAAAGGTTGCTAACTTCTCGGTTGATTTACCTGAAGCAACTATTGCTATTCAGGTATCCGGCGCATTCGGTTCGCGCCAAGAGGAAGCGCAACGTTTAGGTCGCATCTTGCGCCCGAAAGCAGACGGTCGTGGTGCAAAGTTTTACTCAGTCGTTTCCCGCGACACTATTGATCAGGACTTTGCGCAGAATCGCCAACGCTTCCTTGCCGAGCAAGGTTATTCATATCGAATTATCGATGCCGCCGATGTCTTCGACGGCAAGATCTAAATCTTGCCTTTGTGTCTTTGACGGCAAGATTTAAAACTTGCCTTTGTGTTTTTCAAGGGAAGATCTAAGGCGTTCCACATCGACTCTAAAAAAGTCGTGATGCTCGCCATCAATATGTATCACCGGGACTTCATGCCCATAAAGCTTTTCTAACTCTGGACTGCCATCAATTAACTTGATTTCTAAATCAAATTGCAGTTCTTCGGTAAGTCCCGCAAGAGTTGCTTCGGCGTTCTCACACAAATGACATCCGGTACGTGAATAAACAGTAACTAGTGGCTTCACTTCTTCTTTTTCTTTTGCGAAGTAAATGCTCGATCGACCAACTCTTGAATAATTAAAGTGGCATCTCCCTTGGCGCGATAAAGATTATCTTCGCCATTCTTCAATAAAGTCTCGGCCGTAGTCTTGGTTACAGTTCCGACCAAAGGACCATACTTCTTTGAGAAAAGCTTGTGAGCGATCTCGCCGATTGAATTCGCTAATTCGGCGCGCGCTTCATCGAGAGTAGGTTCGGGACGTGCGGCAGCGCTATTGAAAACCAGGGTTATTGGTCGCTCAGATTTAATTCGCGCGATAACTTCTGTGAAATCAACTTGTGTCACATCGGCTTGAGACTCGGGGGTCATGGCGACATTCTCGCACCCTGATAGCGTTAGGCGCTATGGCAAGGAAATTTATGCGAATTCCCACTCGCTCTGTTGCCATACTCACAGCGATCTCCGCACTTTTACTCGGCCTTATTGCTCCTTCATCTGCAGAAGCTCAAGTGCTGGTTCGTCCAGCAACGCAGTGGGGCAATGTTTATGCCGGACCTGCCACAAATATTCTGCAAACTCCTTCTCCTAAAGTTGGAAAGCTCGAGAAGAAATCAAAAATCATTGTTAAGTACAACAATTTTCCAGATTGGACAAAGGCGCAAGTGCAGGCATCTATCGATGTCTGGGCCGCAAATTTTGAATCTAGTGTTCCTATTTACATCGATGCAACTTGGGGAAGATCAACTTCATTTAGCGTATTAGGAAGTGCTCGCCCTGGAAGTTACTTCTCTAACTTTAAGGGCGCACCCGATGCCAGCCTTTGGTATCCGTCGGCGCTGGCAAATGCTTTAGCAGGAAAAGATTTAGATGGTGATAACCCAGAAATGATTATCACCGTTAACTCGCTGGCTAATTGGTACCGCGGAAATGGTTCAGGACCGAGCAAGTCTGAATACGATCTGCAATCAGTAATTCTTCACGAGATGGCACACGGTTTAGGTTTTCTTTCAACCGATAGTTACGACGACTTCTTCGGCTACGGTTCAATCGAACAACCAACTCCATATAACGCTTATGTCCAGACTGGTGATGGCCGCAGACTTTCTGATCTTCCTTCGCCATCACTTGAACTCGGCGAAGCGTTAACTTCGAAATTAGTCTGGTCGGGACCGCTAGGCGTTGCTGCCAATGGCGGGGAGAAACCACTTCTTTACACACCAAAGATCTATGAAGATGGATCTTCCATTAGCCACCTCGATGAAGCAACCTTTTCTAGCGCAGGTAAAGATGCCGTGATGACGCCAAATCTTGATGCGGGCGAAATTTTCCACGAACCTGGTCCACTACTGCTTGCCATGATGCAAGATCTTCGAAATAAACCACCTGCTGGAATTGCGGTCGGTATTCCACAGCAGGTTCGCAATGCGCAAGCTTTAGTTTCGGATTCCGCTGCGATTATTCGCTTTGATGCACCTGCAAATGCGCGCGCTGCGCAGATAACTAGTTACACAGTTAAAAACATAAAGACTGGCGCTGAGAAGAGCTTTTCCGGTAGCCCGGCGCTAATAAGTGGTTTAAAGAACGGTACTCAATATTCATTCACCATTACCGCATCAAATTCGCTCGGAACATCTGATCCAATCACCACTAACTCCATTACCCCACAAGCGCCGTGGAAGAAGTCAGTTATTGATCCCGTCGCCGATGCGCGTAATTTAACCAGCGTTACCTTCAATACCAACCCTGCAGTTATCTACCAGGATGCCAATAACGGAGCGCTTAAAGTTGCGCTCTGGAGCGGCAAGGTATGGAATAAGTTAACTGTTGATGGTCGTGGCGGATCTTCTGGCAGAACCCGCAACCCAATTGCTGGAGATGTTTCAGCTTGTGTAAGCGGATATGGAAAAAACCAATTACTGCACATCTTCTATTCTGATTCGACAGATAAAGATCTTCGCTACGCAACTTACGATGGCAAAGTTTTTAAGTACGAGATCGTTGATGGCAATGGCTCTGCGGTAAATAACTATGAAGATCCAGTCCGCGTGCGAACTGCTAGTGATGTGAGTATCTCCAACGCATGTTCAGTTAATGCAGCTGGAGTTCAAGTTTTCTATCGCGATGAGTCGCAAGGAATTCTCCTTGGAGCGGTTAAAGCCAAGGGCAGCGCCGATTGGAAGTACGAACTTGTCGATGGCGATCGCAAGACTGATGATCGAACTACCGGCGATGTGGCCTTTCACCTAGATGCTTTATTTGACGGTAAAGAAACCATCTTGCTCTATGACTCAGTTTTAACGATTAACACCCGCAAAGAAGCAACTTCTGGCGCAATTAGAGTTGCTAAGCGAATTGGAATAACTTCCTCCGCTTGGAGATATCAAACCCTTGATACATCAGGTGCGGCGATCTCTGTAGTGGGTTATGACGTGGCACTGCACAAAGGTGCGCGTGGAATTCTTGCCACCTGGTTCACTTCATCAATTCTCACTCTGCCTAAAGCAGAGCAGGTTCGCTGGGCATATCTAGATGCGCCAACGGTCTTTACTACTTTGCCGCCAGCGAACTATGGAACACCTTCAAAGTTCATCAGTAGTGATGGTGTAACAACTGCCTTTAACTGCCAAGAACGGCTATGTGCAATCGATATCTCAAAGAAGACCATCTCACTAGTTGCTAAAGAGCAGAGCTCTGATGGAATAGATTCAACCTGGATAGTTTTGAATAAGGTGCGCTACCTAATCGCCGGAGTTGGCAACCAACTTATTTCGTTGCGCCCGCTCTAAAAATTCCGCTATCTGTTAGAAGAAATAATCCACCGTTTGGTGAAAAAGCCATCGCCTTGGCTTGCGTCAATTCTGGCGCGCTAAAAGCGCCAATAAGTAAACCTTTGCTATCAAATTGCAGAAGTAAGTTTTGTCCCTTGCCAAATTTATATGGCGCCAAACCCTTAACCGCAGCAGTAGGTTCGAGTGCGACATAGAAAGAGTTACTTGGACCAGCAGCGGCCGCGGAAATTCCAGTAGATGCGATGCGCGTTGTCCACGTCGGAGCAAATGAACTAGTGAATTTGGTAATCGCGGACTCAGTAGTTGTTCCCGTTTTAACTGAGCCGGTTAGCAATAAGGCGCCGGTTGCGCTCGTCCAACTGCGCAGCGCTTTAGGTGCCGAGCTACGCACAACGGAAGTAATCGCACCCGCTTTAGATATCTTTAAAAGAAGGCCATCTTCACGTCCGACTAATTTCTTGCCCAGCAAAGTTTCAGCACTTGATCCAAAGACATTTATCGAACCATCGCCAGATCTAACTATGGAATTCAATTTTGTTTTTGCGGTTCCGATCTTTAGCTCTTTGGAAAATACTCCTTTTAGGTTTGTTGATATTACAAATGAGCCAGACTCGCGTGCGGCGATCATCGAAAGTCCAGTTGCACTTACGGAAATCGCTTCCACTATTGAAATCTCAGTAGGTATCGTGGAAAAGGTCTCGGATAATTCTCCCGTTTTACTGATCTTCCAAAGGGTCAGCTGGCGCATATCTTGACGTGCCGGAGCAACGCTTTCAGAAACCACGTTATCTGGATTTAAAGCGCCACTTGTTGCAGTTGTTGTATCCGCGATAGCGATTGCCGCAGAGTTGCCGGCAAGCCAAATATTTCCTTGGTTATCGGCGGCGATAGCTGTTGCAACTTCATCTGCGCCAGAGTCGATGATCTTTGTCCAGAGGCTAGTACCGGCGAAATCTCTAGCCTGAATTTCAATATTAGAAGAATTTGATGTTGAGTTCTTAACGGATACGACTGCTTCAGCGGTTGTGGCGAGCAATTCAATATCCGCGCTCTCACCCCATTTAACTATGGGTTTTATCGCGATTGCTTTCGGCGCAGCGGTAGCTTGAGTTGGAATAACCAAGCCCGCAATTAGCGCAGGAATAAAGAAATATTTACGCAAGTTCTTGTGAGCGATCACGAGCAGCCTTCATCGCTTTTGCAACTGTTGCTGAAATATCAGAGTCATTAAAAGAGTTAAGCGCGGCAAAAGTAGTGCCGTTAGGGCTTGTAACTTTTTCACGCAACGTTGTGGCTGAATCTCCAGATTGATCTAGCAACTTGGCAGCGCCCACAATTGTTTGAATCGTGAGCGTTGTTGCATCTTCCTTGGATAACCCAAGTGCCACTGCTCCATCGACCATCGCTTCCACAAATCTAAAGAAGTACGCTGGACCAGATCCGCTAGTAGCAGTCACTGCATCTTGCAGATCTTCATCAACTTCAATGACTTTGCCAACGGCTCCTAAGAATCCCAAAGTAAAATCTCTTTGCGCAGGAGTAACCAATCCGCAGCAAGAAATCGCAGACATGCCTGCTCCGACCAAAGTTGGAGTATTTGGCATAACCCGAATAACTGGGTTTGCCGAAGTTCCGATTTGATCTGCAATCGAGCGGATCTGTTTTCCGGCAACAAAGGAGATTATGAGCGTTCCATGGCTGATCGCAGGCTTGATCTCGGCGAGAACTGACTGCATATCCTGTGGCTTTACAACTAAAAGGATGAGATCGCACTGAGCAACGTTCTCGGCCAGCGCTGCGTTGGAAACTTTGTACTTAGCGATTAACTCGGCAGCTCGTTCTTCTCGCTTTTCCGAGATCGTGATCTTTGCAGGTGAAATTCCATAGGTAATCAAGGCAGAGATCAACGCTTCACCCATAACACCGGCGCCGATGACAGCGACCTTCGACTCAGAAAATGATTTCTCGGAATTAGCCATAGCGAAAGAGTACGCGTAGGCTCTGCGACTATGTCAGAGATTAAGCCAGGTTTCGCACGCGATTGGGTCGAATTCACAGATCCCAACGATCCTGAGGAAATCTTTAAATGTGACCTCACTTGGCTGACTTCCTATTGGACCTGTATTTACGGCGATGGTTGCAAAGGCGTCTTCGAAAACCGTCCCAATGCTGGATGCTGCACCGAAGGTGCGATGTATTCCGATGAAGATGATGAAGAACGCGTCCGTAAAGCAGCTGCAGATTTAACTCCAGAAATGTGGCAGTACTACGAACAAGCTCGTCCCAAGAAACCAAATGGACAACTTCGTATCTCAGATTTAGATGAAGATAAAGAACGTAAAACTCGCACAATTGATGATGGATGTATCTTCTTAAATCGTAAAGGTTATGAAGCACCTGGCTTTACCGGAAACTTTGGTTGCGTACTTCATCACTTGGCGCAGAAAGAGAATCGTCACTTCGTTGATACCAAACCAGATGTTTGCTGGCAGTTGCCATTGCGTCGTAGCTTTGAAACGCGTGAAGTCGGCGAACGCGAATATTCAGTAACTGTAATTGGTGAATACGAAAGACTTGCGTGGGGCGATGGCGGAGATGATTTCGACTGGTACTGCACAAGTAATACCGATGCTCACGTTGGTAGCGAACCGGTTTATATTTCAAATCGCACTGAACTTCAGGCGCTAATGGGTGAAGCTGCATATGCAGTTCTCGCCGAGCACTGCGATCAGCGCGTAAAGGGTATTAACGATGCCAAGGCGCGCTCACTTCCGCTCTTTGTTATTCAACACCCAGCATCAATTGCCGCTGGGAAGTAGTCAGCCAAACCCTCTAGAGTTTGGTCATGGCCAAAGTCGAGAAGGACCCATTCCGCTGCTCTGAATGCGGTTGGACCTCCCAAAAATGGGTTGGTCGATGCGGTGAATGTCAGGCCTGGGGCAGCGTTGAAGAACTCGCAGCGCCAAAGAAACTCTCACTCGTAGCCGGAAAAGTTACTCACGCTGCAACTCCAATCGGAGATGTAGATCTTTCATCTGCGCGTGCACGTGCAACCGGAGTATCCGAACTAGATCGCGTACTTGGTGGCGGACTTGTTCCAGGCGCTGCAATCTTGCTTGCCGGCGAACCCGGCGTTGGTAAATCAACACTTTTACTTTCAGTCGCGGCGCAAACTGCAGCAAAAGGAATTCCTGCGCTTTACATCAGCGGTGAAGAATCGGCGTCTCAAGTTCGCTTACGCGCCGAACGCATCAACGCAGTTGATCCTAAATTATTTTTAGCATCCGAAACTGATTTGGGTGCCGTAATCGCCCACATTGATTCAGTAAAGCCTGAGTTATTGATCATCGATAGCGTGCAGACAATTGGTTCTGCAGCAGCCGATGGCACACCCGGTGGCGTTACCCAGGTTCGCGAAGTCGCTGGCGCTCTTATCCGCATCTGTAAAGATCGCGACATCACTTTGCTGCTCGTTGGCCATGTAACAAAAGATGGCTCAATCGCAGGTCCGCGACTGCTCGAACATATCGTGGATGTTGTTCTGCAATTTGAAGGCGAACGTCACTCACGACTTCGTTTGATTCGCGCAATTAAAAATCGCTTTGGCGCATCAGATGAAGTCGGTTGCTTTGATTTAAGTGATACAGGCATTGAAAGCGTTCTTGATCCAACTGGTTTATTTACATCGCGTCACGCCGAACCCGTTCCAGGAACTTGTGTGACCGTCACCCTCGAAGGCCGTCGCCCATTGCTTGCTGAAATTCAAGCTTTAGTAAGCCAAGGTCGCGAAAACGATTTTGGGAATTCTCGTCGCGTTACTAGCGGACTCGACTCTGCCCGCACCGCAATGACTTTAGCCGTTCTTGAACTCCGTGCCGCAGTGCGCGTTGGTGGTCGCGATGTTTACGCCGCAACAGTTGGCGGAATGAAAATGTCTGAACCCGCGGCAGACCTGGCGCTGGCACTTGCTGTTGCATCTGCGGCAAAAGGTTTAGCGCTACCTGCTGATTTAGTTGCAATCGGTGAAGTTGGATTGGCTGGTGAAATCCGCAAAGTTAGCGGGGTATCCCGTCGCCTAGCTGAGGCTTATCGCCTTGGATTTAAACGCGCTCTTGTTCCTGCCGGAAGTGATGTAAAGATCGATGGCATGGAGATAGTTGAAGTTTCACGCCTTGATCAAGCGCTACAACGAGTGAAAATTACGGGTGACTAATGAAAAATAATCGACTAACAATCAGTCTTCTAGCAATCATTGCCTTGCTACTTGCCGCGATCCTCGGCGCAGTTATCTTAAAAAATGGCAATTCGATGGAAGAAACCATGGGCCATGACATGGGAAGCCATATGTCTGGAAGTTCTGATTCATCAAGAAGCGGGTTCACGGGTGCGGACACAATGTTTTTGCAGATGATGATTCCACACCACCAACAAGCGATAGATATTTCAGAGCTAGCGCTGCAGAAATCTCAGAATTCAGAGTTGTTAAGCCTTGCAAAGATAATTATCCGCGACCAGAAATCAGAGATTGCGCAGATGAAAGCTTGGCTAGATCAAGCAGGTGCTTCTGAAGATATGGGCCATTCCGCACACGGTATGGGCGGGATGTTAAATGACGAGGATCTAGCCGCCTTAGAGAAGGCGACCGGAAAAAATTTCGACACCCTATGGTTAAAGGGCATGATCGAACATCATGATGGAGCAATCCACATGTCAGAGATGATCAGGGATGCCAGTAATCTAGAGATAAAGGCTTTTGGAGAAAAGATTGTGCAGGATCAATCAGCCCAGATTACGCAGATGAAGAAAATGCTGGCATGAGCCATCTTGCAGCGCTAACTACGGCGCTTGGACCAGATGCCACACTGATCTCCGATTCAGATATCACCGCTTCTTACTCACGTGATCACGCACCATTTGCAATAAGCGCCCCACCTTTTGCGGTTTTGCTCGCTAAGAACGCGCAAGAAATTTCTAAAGCTTTAATTTTTGCCAACGAAAATAAGATCCCTGTTGTAACACGTGGCGCCGGAAGTGGTCTATCAGGTGGTGCAAATTCAGATGCACAGAGCCTGGTTATCTCACTTGAAAAAATGAACCAAATTCTCGAGATTGATGCGGCAAATCAAATTGCGCGAGTGCAAGCAGGCGTAATCAATATTGATCTAGACACTGCCGCTAAAGAACACGGTCTGGCATATCTTCCTGATCCAGCAAGTCGCGAATGGTCAACCCTTGGTGGCAATGCCGCAACCAATGCTGGCGGCATGTGTTGTGTTAAATACGGCGTTACCTCAGCCCATGTACGTGCTCTGCAAGTTGTTCTGGCAACCGGTGAAATTATCGAACTTGGTAAGGCGACTAAGAAATCCGTTTCGACTTACGATCTAACAAAGTTATTTATTGGTTCTGAAGGAACTCTCGGAATAATTACCGAGTTAACTCTAAATCTAGAAATTCGCCCAGCTCCCCCAGCAACGCTAATTGCAACATTTCCTAGCGTTGCTAAAGCTGCAGCAGCAGCGGCAGCTTTGCTCAAATATCGCCCATCGATGCTAGAAATCGTTGATCAAACAACGCTTAAAGCAGTTGAGGCATGGCATCCACTTGGCTTTGAAGTCGCCGGCAGTGTTTTATTGATGCAGTTGGATGAGAACCATTCACTCTGCGAAGCAGCGCTAGAGACATGTAAGGAATTTGATCTAATCGATGGCGTTTACTCCGAAGATCCAGCAGATGCTGCAGATTTAATTCGCGTACGTAAGTTGGCCTACCCAGCGTTAGAACGAATGGGTGCAACGCTGCTCGATGATGTTGCGCTTCCAATTACCAAGATCGCCGAATTTGTTGAAAAAGTTGAGGCTCTGGGGCGCGAGACAAATTTAGTTATTGGAATCTTTGGACACGCAGGAGATGGAAATATGCATCCAACGATTGTTCACGACCACGGAGATGCTGCGGCAGCAGAACGCGCCAAGCTTGCCTTTGCACGCATTGTTGAGATCGCTCAAGCACTTGGCGGTACAGCAAGTGGCGAACACGGTATTGGTTCGATTAAATCGGCGCTTGTCATGAACGAAATCTCACCAAAAGTCGCATCACTGCAGCGAGAGATCAAGAAAACCTTCGACCCTAACGGGATATTAAATCCCGGTAAGAAGATTTAACTTCCAAATATTTTATTTGGTGGCTTCAGCGAGATCTTCTGGTGAATCAGGCATGGTTGCCTTAGGTGCACCAGTAAATGTGAACTTCGCTTCAGCATCGACGCCTTCAACATCAACAACGATGATCTCGCCGGCCTTTAGCTCGCCAAAGAGAATTCGCTCTGAGAGTGAATCTTCGATCTCACGCTGAATAACGCGACGCAATGGACGCGCACCAAGAAGTGGATCGTAACCACGAGCGGCAAGGAGATCCTTTGCAGCTTGAGTAAGTTCGATACCCATATCTTTCGCCTTCAAGCGATCATCAAGGCTAGCGATCATGAGATCAACGATGTGAATAATCTGTTCCTTATTCAACTGGTGGAAGACGATTACATCATCGATACGGTTAAGGAATTCAGGGCGGAAGTGGTTCTTGAGTTCATCTTGAACCTTGCCCTTCATGCGATCGTAATTTGTTAGATCGTCATCGACGTTGGCAAAGCCAAGTCCGAGGCTCTTTGAAATATCGCGAGTACCAAGGTTGGTAGTC
>JACCEB010092440.1_pt1 | contig 12198 bp, 10 predicted proteins | sample 7454761 | NCBI WGS metagenome assembly JACCEB01 (sample SAMN15323454, study PRJNA562643) | freshwater metagenome | isolation source: river surface water | place: USA:Blue River Watershed | collected 2017-08-18 | reverse complement strand
TCTGAATTGACTCAGATTTGGTATATGGGAGTTACAGACTACTTCCTTATCCAAAGAGAGTTAGTTGAGTTTATGAAGAGCAGCAAGATCCACTTTGGTATTCGTGGATCTGGAGTTGGATCACTTGTAAATTTTTGTCTTGAAGTTTGCAATGTTGATCCTGTTCGCTGGAATTTGATGTTTGAGAGATTCTTGAACCCTGGACGCGGAACTCAATACAAGATTGATTTTTCTGAGTTTCCTTATTATCAGTTCAAGGATAAGTATGGAGAAATTGATCAAGTTCCTATTACTAAAAAGTTACGTGCTTTAGCTAAGAACTTTTTAGAATTGAATCCTGATTACTTGGAGTTCGAACCTGACATTGAAAAAGAACTTTGGGTGTTGGAGAATCAAGGTTTATCTTCTTATGTTTACGGTCTTTCTAAATTAGGGATAAAAACATCCTCCAATGAGAATCAACTTTGGACTGCTTTTATCACTGGAATTACTGATGAAACACCTAATGATAAGTTGCGTGTATCTAAAATTGCAGCACTTCCCGATGTTGATACTGATATTGATGACTCTAAAAGAAGTGATGTGATTGATTGGACTAAGGAAAGATTTGGAGAAGATAAAGTTCTTCAGATTGGAACTTGGGGTACTTACAAGGCTAAAGCTGCTGTTGTAGGATGTTTGAAAACATCAGAAAGATTTAATAATAAATACGGAGATGATGTTCACAATCAAGCTCTTAATATTTCAAAACTTATATCAAAAAGACCAGGAACTACCATTGAATCAGAACTTCAAGAAAATCCTGAGTTTGCTCACGTTTATAAGTATTGGAAGCCTGAGATTGATGCTGCTATAAGATTAGAAGGCACTATATCTAACTTTGGAATTCATGCTAGTGGAGTCTTAGTATCTTCCGAGCCTGTTCATTTGCATACTCCTGTTGAAAACTCAAGAGGAGCATTGTGTTCAGCATATGATATGAAAAATGTTGAACGTATGGGATTAGTCAAATATGACTTTCTTGGATTAGCAGCTTTTCATCAGATATCAATTTGTCTTGATCATATTAAGAGGATCCACAATAAAGAAATTGACTTTTTGAAAATCAACTTAGATGATGAAAAGATATTTAAGAACATTTATGCTCGTGGAAAAACTGCAACAGTATTTCAGTTTGCTTCAAAGGGAATGCAACAAGCTCTAAAGGAAGTTAATGCTTCTTCTATTGAGGATTTGATTGCAGTTGCTGCTCTTTATAGACCGGGTCCTATGGATTATATTCCACAATATGCTGATGGTAAAAGAAATCCAACATCTGTCAAGTATGCCCATCCGATTATTGAAAAGAATCTTGCTGTAACTTATGGCATTATGGTTTATCAGGAACAAGCTATGCAAATGGCTAGAGATATGGCAGGTTTTACTTGGGCAGAAGTTGACAAGTTAAGAAAAGCTATTTCTAAAAAATCTGGACGTGACTTTGATGATGCTTGCAACTTGTTTAGGACAAAGAGTTTAGACAAGGGTGTGTCTGAAGAGATTGTTGATGAAGTTCTTGCATTAATGGCTAAGTTTGGAGGATATGCATTTAATAGATCTCACGCTTGTTCATATGCACTGCTATCTTATTACACAGCTTATCTAAGATATTATTATCCATCAGAGTGGTTAGCTGCTTGTATACAAATTGATAGATTAGATGAAGATAGAATGGCTATTCTTCTTAATGAATGCAGACTTGATCGTATTCCTGTAAAAGATCCAAACATCAATGAATCTGGTGTTGAAACTACAGTGAATAAGAAAGGTGAAATCTTTCTTCCGCTATCAACAATCAAGGGAGTTGGAGCAAGAGCTGAAGATATAGTTCAAAAGCAGCCATATACAGATTTAAAAGATTTCTGCTATAGGGCTCGTCCCAATAGAGGTATGGTTGAAGCACTTTCTAAAACTACTGCTCTTGATTGTTTAGAAGGATTAGATGTTGATGAATCTGAGTTTATGGCACTTTGGGATGAACTTGTTGAAACAAGAACAAAAGAAGAAAGAAATGCCTTAAAGCTGGCTAAACTTCGTGAAAAAAATTCTGTGTCTGTTGATGATATAATAAATAAAAGAAGAGTGATTCGAACAAGATCTAAAGCTATTGATACTTTGCTTGATGACAATCTTTTTGATTAGGATAATAAAATGAGTATATTAGATGATGACTCGATGTTTGATGATGATGACAGCAACATCTACAATCAGTCTTTTCCATTAGATGAAGACAAAACTGTACTTTTAGTTGATATGCATTGGTCCCCTATGCCAGAAAGTATAGATTGGGAAGATCCTAATTTTGCTACTGAAATTACTAACAGATTAAGGGGAGTAACTGAAGAAAGTTTTGCTAAAGAAGTAAAGCTTTGGCAAGATCATATCAAGATGCTTCCACACTACGATGAAATAGCTATCAGAAAAGAAATAAGCAATTGGGATATAAGCATTCCTGGCAAAGATCAATTTGATTTTGAAAGTTTTTCCCAAGCTTATGCATTACAAGTTCAATATAGAAATAGATTGACAGAAATGCACTCGGTAGTATTTGCTCATTTTGAAATGATTTCTCAAGCACAAAAAATGCTTAAGGAAATGGCTGTCAAATTAGCCCCAGGAGCTAAACACGATAAAGATGCTTCAGCTACATTTACAGTTCATCCTCTTGTTTTGCCAATGACTAATTCTAAAAGATTACTTACATATTTGGAAAGTATTTTAAAGAATATTGACTTTGCAGCATCTCAAATGGATAGGATGTTAAGAGAACATCAAGCCTTGTCAAGAATTAATCAGACAATGAATTCTGAGGGTATGTCAAACTTGTATACCAAAGAAAAATTCACGCCAACGCAGTATAATAATGATAGCGTTCAAGTGAAAACAAGAAATCATAGAATTATCTGATTTCTATATTGCTAAAACCTAAAACCGTGCTAAAATACATCATCAAGTTACTTGATAAAGCTAAAGCACAATCTTACTAGTGGCCAGAGTGCCAAATTTGGAGAAAATTAAATGAGTATTCGTCGCGTTTCGCCCACACGCATGATGCAGAATTCTGCACCATCAACCTCAAGGTCAAATTCCTTTCCTAAACTTCAGGATATCCTCGTTGACCTTAGCGTAAAAAACACCAGCAAAGTAGTGCGCAAGCTTAAGCTTATTGGTGACCCTATCTCATTCATTGAATACACCGATAAGGTTTACGTTCCTAATCCTACCAATGACCCAGGCCTTAAGGGAAAGACTGTGCGTCGTCCATTTCCTGATGCAGAATTGAACAAGAAGTTCAACCGCATTGGTCACGAAGATGTTTCAAAGTGCCCTTGGAAGAAGATGGGTTATATTGGAACAACTCAGTATGCCCAGAATGTTCTTGAGAAGCAAGAAGATGGCACTTGGGAAGTAAAGATCCTCAAGAAGGGCAAAGCAATTTTCAATAAGATTGCTGAGAAGATTGGTCAAAACTATGAAGACGAGACCAACGAAGATGGTGATGGCCGTCACTATGGTACTCGCAACTCCCCTTGTGTCAAGGTAACTGCTGTTGCTACTGGCAAGGAAGCTCCTCTTTCTGTTGAGTACAGTGTTTCATTTGAAGCAAAGCCAACTTATGTTTCTGAAGAGATGATTGATCTTCTTCGTAAGGCTGGTGAGCCATCTGCTGATGATTTGGTCAAAGAGCGTCTTTCATATGAGGCTGATCGTAAGAGTGATCCTCTTATGCCAGAATGGGAAGATTTCTATACCTATGGCTATCCATTAGATAAGATCTTCAAGTTTGACCCAATCCGTGGTGAAGAAGCTACAGAAGTTGTTTCTGTACCAACTAAACCTGTAGTAAAAGAAGAAGCAATCGAGCCTGTAACTTCTTTCAATCTCACTTCAGATGATGACGATGATGATGAAGATGAAGGTTATGTCGTAAAGCCTCCAGTCAAGACTGCAGCTAAATCTGCTCCTAAGAGACCAGTTGATGAGAGCTCTGATGATGATTTAGCTTGGATGGAAGACTAGTAATCACTGGGATGGGATTTATCCCATCCCTTTTTTAGATAAGAGGTAAATATGGCAAGAAAAGAATTAAATGAAGCTATTGATAAAGATCAAGAGCGATTATTAAAGCAAAAACTTAAAGCACTTGGTATTGATGAAAAGTGTATTAAGTCTGGTGATGTAGAAAATATTGAGTTTGTTCCTACAGGTGTATTTGAAGTTGACTCAATTCTTGGTGCAGGTATGGGTATTCCATCTGGCACATTGATTGAATTTTGTGGTGAGTCTCAATCTGGCAAGACTTGGCTTGGTTACAAGTTGATGGCAGAAGCACAAAAACTTGGTAAGAAGTGCGCTTTCTTTAATATTGAGAATTCATATTATCCACAACGAGCATTATCTTGTGGAGTAAACACAGGTCAACTTTTACTTATTGAAAATGTTGGCTCTGCTGAAAAGTATGGCGAACTTCTCAAGTATATGGTTGAGACTGGAGATTACGGCGTTATTGTTGTAGATTCAATTTCAGCAATGATCCCTAATGATGAACTTGAGAAATCTCTTGAGCAAGTTCAAACTATTGGTCTTCATGCTCGTTTTGTAAAGCGTCTTACAAAAGATTTAACAGCTAAGACTGCTGCATCTGGAACTATTGTTGTTCTTATCAATCAACTTTATATGGGTAGTGGTGCAATGCCTGGTTCAATGGTAAAGACTGCTTCTGGTGGCAATGCTATGAACTACTTTACCCATATGCGTTTGTGGATTAATAAGATTAATGGTGCTGCAGGACAAGTTACCAAAAAAGATGCTGAAGGTAAGGATGTCATTATTGGTGGCAAAAGCAAAGTACTTGTAATGAAAACTCGCTATGGTCAACCTGGTGTCACTGGTGAATTTAAGATTATGTTCACTGATGATGAAACAACTAATCCTGTTGATGAGTTTCTTTATAAGGCTAAAGCTAAGGGATTTGAATATATCAAGGAAATTCGTAAGAAATTTATCTATACGAACACTGATACTGGTGAAGTTGTTGAATCTAAAGATGCATACGAGTTCTGTAAACTTTTAATGGCTCAACCTGCACCTGAAAAGCGTACCCGAGGAGATATGTCTACTACTGCTTTTGAATATATTTGTGGAAGACTAAAAGTGATTGGCAAGCCTCTTGCTGATCTTACTGAAGCAATTAGTAAAGGCCCATCTTCCGAAGATGTCGATGAAGATGACGATGATGGCGGTATTGATTTTGAAGCTGCTGCCAAACAAATGCTAGACTAAATAAAAAACCCCTCGAAAGAGGGGTTTTTTATTATTGTTTAGGGCCTTGTATATAAACTGGACTTGAATATTTTGATCTAACTCTTTGAATTTGTTTTCCAAATAAATCTCTTCTTTTAGGATTTTTAAATTCATTAATAGTTTTATTATATATTGCTTCTGCAGTACTTCTGTCGTTATATCTTAAAGCATTTTCAATATTATTTAAAGCATTCATATATAATCTTTGCTCAATTGATTCTTGTTGAGCATTAGGATTTGCGTTTTGCTGCTGGTTAAAATTGGCTGTATCACTTTGTTCTGTGAAATAATTTTTGAAATCATCTTGAGCTACAGGTTGTTGTTGACTTTGCTGTTGCATAGCAGCGTTACCCAAACCTTGAGGTGTTTGAGCATCAAACATAGGATCATATGCTGGTGCAATATTTGGCATAGGAGTGGTAGCCAATTGGTTATTCATTCGTGGTTGTCTTCTGCCAACTTGAGGCATTGCAGAACCAATACCAAGCTGAGCTTCCTTCAAAAACTTTCTTTGTAAAACTTCAGCTGCATCAAACTTTCCAGCGTTTTCTAATAATTGAATATCTCTGCTTAATTGCGCTAACTTTTGAAAATTATTCATTTTTTTTCCTTATGATAAACCTTTTTCTCCAAGGGCTGTCATTAAATTTTTGTATGATTGAGAATCTAATAATCCTTGATCATAATTATCTTCAATATACTTACTCAAATACAGTAACATTTCTGATTTTCTTTTTGGATCTGTAACACCTTTATATTCTTGATTCTTTTTATTGTAATGATCAACTCTTTCTTGCAATTTTGGTATAGATGAGCCTTGTGTTTGAGTTCCAGGCTGACTAGGCGCTTGTTGAACAGGAGCGTTTGTAGTTGCTGGTGTTTGATAACCTTGATAGTTTGGATCAATTGTAGGAGTTTTTCCAACGGTAGTTTGTGTTGTTGGAGTTTGATAACCTTGATAGTTTGGATCAATTGTAGGAGTTGAAGTAGCTTGATTTTGTATTACTGGAGTTTGTGTAGTAGGAGCTAAACTCAATGACTTGCTTCCTTTTTGAGAAGATAATTCATTGTAAATTGCCGTACCTGCATCAGTAGTTGTGCCACGAGCTTCAACAAAATCTCTAATTTGACTTTGACTAGGCCTAAGACTTAAGAACTCATTATATCCAGGAATATTTCTAAATGGATCAGCTGGTTGAGTTGCATATGGATTACCAATATTGTTTTTAGGTCTCAGCACTGTTGTGTAGTTTCCAGGAGAAGTTTGAACTCTTACTGGCACCATTTCGGGTGGTAATCCTTGGAAATTATATAAAGTACCTACACCACCTCTTTCACTTCTAGCAAAATTGTCGCCTCTTTCGAAAGCGTTTCCTTGCCCTGGGTACTCTATTCTTTGGTTAACTGTGCCTGGTCTGGCTTGATATCTTTCAACATTGTTAACTGCTTGAGCTTCTTTAATAAATTTTTTATGCAAAACTTCAGCTGCACTATACTTACCACTTGTTTCGAGTAAGTCGATGTCATTAGATAATTGTTTGAGTTTTTCAATATTCATATAGCTGTCTCATTTATGATGATTGTTTAATTTTACATAATATGATCTATTAGCCCTTTTTGTGATAAAATGGTCTTATGTCTAATCGAGAAATTAACTATGATCAATTTGTAAGAAATTTCTATGAAAATACATCTGCACAAAAATATTATAAATCTCGCAAACTATCTAAGAATCTGATTGATCAAAATCTTATAGGATTTTGTCCTGTCTATTCAAGATATGAATTTCCCTTACTAAGAGGAAGATTGATAGTTCCAATCTATGATGTCCATAATAATCTTCTTGCAATGGCAGGTAGACAAATTCCTGATCTTATAGAAAAAACTGTTGATGGATTATGGGATACTTATAAATCTGAACCTTCAAAAGCTCAAGATAGAATTTCTAAATGGAATAAGGGCAAATGGATTAATGAACCTTATCAAAGAAATAAGAATCTATTTTTTCTCAATAAAGCTAAACATTCTGCTCGTATAAAAAACTATCTTTTATTTGTTGAAGGATATTTTGATGTCTACTCATTCTTTGATAATGGAATAGAAAATGTAGTAGCATTGTGTGGAACATCTATCTCAGATTATCAAGTAGCTTTAGCTTCTAGATATTGTGATAACTTTGTAATAATATTAGACTCAGATGATGCTGGTAATATAGCTGCTAAAAAATCTATTCAAAAAATAGAAGACTTAGGATTTAATGCTTTTCAAGTTGTATTGCCTCAAAATATGGATCCAGATGATTTTGCTGAAAGTTTTGATTTGGATTATCTAGACAATTCAATCAAGAATATGATAGAGAATGGTAATAAGAAAATTATCATTGGGGGAACTAAGTGAGTAACATAGAGACAGTTTGGTTGATGAGAGAGTTTGACAAGGAAGCAGCAAAAGAACTTGCTTATGAGTTAGAAATACCCTTGTCTATTGCTCAAATTATGGCTAATAGAAAAATTACTTCAGTAGAATTAGCTGAGGACTTTTTCAATCTTAAAATCAACAAACTTCACAATCCAATGTCTCTTCCTGATGCAAAAACAGCTATCGAAAGAATTAGTAAAGCTATTGATACTGGAGAAAAAATATTTGTATGGGGAGACTATGATGTAGATGGGATTACATCTACAGCTATTGTTGTTACTGCTCTTGAAAAAATGGGAGCTAATATCGAATACAAAGTTCCTCATAGAATGGAAGATGGATATGACATCAAGATTCATTCTGTAGATCAGGCTTTAGCTTCTGGTGCAACTCTTCTTATGAGTGTTGACTGTGGAATTGTAGCTTTTGAAACTGGAGCTTATGCCAAAGAGAACAATCTTGATTTGATTATTACTGATCACCACCACCCTAGTGAAGATGGATCACTTCCAGAAGCTATGGCAGTTGTGAACCCTAATAGAGATGATCCTTATTATCCAGGAGAACATTTCAAGTCTCATAAGAAAGAAGATTTTCAACGCTATCCATTTGATTATTTAGCTGGATGTGGCATTGCTTTTAAGTTAATGTTAGGGCTTGCTAAATATAGAAAACTCAAAGTGATGGAGTATGTTGACGAGCTTATTGAGTTTGCAGCTTTAGGAACTGTTGCTGACGTTGCTCCTATGTTTGATGAAAATAGAGTGATTGTAAATTACGGATGCTCTATTCTCTCAAATAGCAATAAACCTGGAATCAAAGAACTTCTTCGTATTGCTGGAGCTAAAGAAGTTACTCCTACTACTATTGGATTTCAAATTGGCCCTAGAATCAATGCTATAGGAAGACTTGCTGATGCTGGTACTGCTTTATCATTGATGCTTGCTAAAGATGACATAACAGCAGCAAATTTAGCAAAGCAACTTAACAATGCAAACATCAAACGCCAAGAAGAGCAAGAGAAAGCTACTCAAAATGCTATCAAATATGTTGAAGAAAACTATGACTTAGAAAGAGAACACATCATCATTATTGGAGCTAAAGATTGGCATCCAGGATTGATTGGATTGATTGCTGGCAAAATAGCTGAAATGTACAACAAGCCTACTCTTGTTTGTTCATACAAAGATGATGGATATGCTAAAGGATCTTGTCGTTCTGCTAGAGACTTTAATATTCTTGAAGCACTAAAGTCAGAAAAAGCTTGGGCACTTTTTAAGAAGAGAGCAGATGGAAGTACTGTTTGCGGAGGTCATGCTTTTGCTGCTGGATTTGAATTGTCTATTGATACCATTCCAGCAATGAGAAAAGCTTTGAATGAATATGCTCAAGACAAAATGGGAGAGCCAGCAAAAGAAAAAATCATTAATATTGATGCTCGTATGGCTTTTTCTGATTTGAATTTGAAAACATATGCTCAACTAATGAAGCTTGCTCCCTTTGGTTCAGGTAATCATAATCCACTTTTTGTTACTAAGAACTTAAATTTAGTTGAATGTAAATCTCTCACATCTGGTAAACACGCAAAACTTAAACTATCAAATGGAGAGAAAACTTGGATTGCAGCAAAAGCCTGGAGAAAAGGCTATATTTGTGAAAAGTTTAATGAGAATGACAAAGTAGATGTTGTTTACACTTTGGAAATCGACACTTGGGGAAATAATAACTCCTTAAGTATGATAATTGAAGATATAAAACTATCTAACTAATTTACAATTATTTAATAAAGAACTATAATTACAATATCTTAGGAGAGACAACTGTGTCAGATGATATTGTAAGACAGGCTAAATTAAAAACTCAGGAAAACTTAGAACGTGCAATTTTAAGATATCAAGATTCGCTTCTTTCTGGGAATAAATTAAGAATTGATAGATGCTATAAAGAAATTTGTAGATTGTATCCTCCATATCTTCATATGCAAGAATGGTGGAGTCAATATCATTACTTATATGATTCCCAGGAAGATTTTGCTTCTGATTATATTAAAATATTTTGCAACGTTTTATCAAATTGGAAACCTAGAAATACCAGAAAAGTTTCAAGATATGGTGGTAGTGGAGAGTTTAAGAATTACTTTATAGGTGCTCTTCAACATAACTATATCAATCTTGTCAAAGCAGACAATGCTGGTAAGAGGAATCCTACTCAAAAATGCCCTATTTGTGAAAAGTGGGTGAATCCTTTATCAACTCATATCCTTCACCATCACGCAGATATTCTTTGGAAACATTTACTATCTACAGGCGTGATTCTTGAAGAGCTTGAAAGATGTGCCTTTTGTAAATCTCATAAAATGCCAAGATCTTATGAGTGTTTAGAAGAGTGCACTGATAAAGGTGAAACAGCTTGTGAGAAATGCATGATTTCACAAAGAACAGCTGTAATCAAGAAACATATTTTATCAAAACATTCTTCAATGCTTTTTCAAAAATTCAACGAATTATATCCTGATTATCAAACTGTTTCTCCAAGAGCTTTAAGTATTTATATGCAAGAAGAGGATGATGGAGAAGACGTTTGTTATTATGACAATTTGAAAGATGATAATAAAATTCATTCACTATTAAACTTTGATTTAAGTGAAGTTGAAACTAAAATATTAAATCATATATTGAATGGAAATTTGAAACTTAAATTCGATCCAAAGCTATATGAATGCACTAGTGTTGAATTTTATAATGCTGTAGAAAATATAAAGGACAAGATGTCCATTGTTGGTATTGAAGGAAATTTATAATGGAAAATATTGAAGAACCTGTGAATAAGATTGTCACAAATGATACAAAGAAGAATTTACAAAATGACCCCAGGATTTTAAAAGCTCGTGGTGGAGATATGAACAATGAAGATCCATCAAGACGACCCACTGATCCTGTAGGCCTTTCTAGAAGCATTTTACACGTCTTAAAAGATCACGAATATGTTAGAATATTATCAGTAGGACCAACTGCTTTATCATCAGTAATGGCAGCTTTTAGACTAGCATCAAGAGAAGTTGAAAGCCTTACAAATGGCTCAGTTCTTGTTTGTAGACAAAGCGAATATAATGCTGAGATTGCTGGAAAAAAGACTAAGGGTATATCTACAAGAATCTTTGCTATTGATATCAAGTTTGCATTGTAATTATGAGAAAAATTAGCTGGCTCGAACAGAAGAAACAATTCTTATCTGATTATTTTTCTAAGAAAAATAACGGAAATGTTAACATACCTCTTGAGGAATTTAATCCATCAGAAGAGAATAATACTATCAACAAATATCGCTCTTGGATAAATCTAATTGATGAATCAAAAGATTTACATCCAGCGTTTATAATGTCTTCATTAGATGTTCATTCATCAGGTTTTAGAACCGATAATGATAAAGCTCAACTTATTTTAGACTCAGCTTTTGAAAAAAAGACTGATGAAATTTTTGATATGCTTGAGGAAAAAGATTTAGACATTAGTGTTGTTCGAGAGAGATTGTTGGATTACATAATCATCAATAGATTATATAAGAAGAGGCTAGAAGATATAGTCAAAAAGCTTAAGAATTTGGACCCGTTTGAGTTGCAGAATTAGAATTAATACCTCATACTAAATAAAGGAAGGGATAAAAAATATCTGATAGATTTCTTTCAGGTATTTTTTATTGTCAAAAAATTATGGAAAAAATACTTCAAGAGAATAAAAACCGTTTTGTTTTATTCCCAATTGAACATCACGACATTTGGGATTATTACAAGAAAGCTCAGCAAGTTTTCTGGACTGCTGAAGAAATTGATTTAGCACAGGACCTTACTGACTGGGCAAAATTAAATGAAGGAGAGCAACATTTTGTAAAGCACGTACTAGCTTTCTTTGCTGCTTCTGATGGAATTGTTAATGAAAATTTAGCAGAAAACTTTGTTGCTGAAGTTCAGTATACAGAAGCTAAATTCTTCTATGGCTTCCAGATTATGATGGAGAATATTCACTCCGAGACATACTCCCTTCTCATTGATACTTACATCAAAGACAAAGAAGAGCAGAATCATCTTTTCAATGCTATCGACACAGTCCCAGCAGTTCAAAAGAAAGCTGAATGGGCACTTAAGTGGATTGGTTCTGAATCTTTTGTAGAACGCCTCATCGCTTTTGCTGCTGTTGAGGGAATTTTCTTCTCAGGATCTTTCTGTAGTATCTTCTGGCTTAAGAAGCGTGGATTGATGCCAGGACTTTCATTCTCAAATGAATTGATCTCTCGTGATGAAGGATTGCACACTGACTTTGCAGTTCATCTATACAAGAACCACATTGAGAACAAGCTTTCTCGTGAGCGTATTCTTGAGATTATTGATTCTGCTCTTGTTATTGAGAAAGAATTTATCACTGAAGCTCTTCCAGTTTCTTT
>JACCEB010563668.1_pt1 | contig 12203 bp, 22 predicted proteins | sample 7454761 | NCBI WGS metagenome assembly JACCEB01 (sample SAMN15323454, study PRJNA562643) | freshwater metagenome | isolation source: river surface water | place: USA:Blue River Watershed | collected 2017-08-18 | reverse complement strand
TAGCACTAAAGTATTCAATGCCTTTAAGCCCTAGAAACCCCAGTAAAAAGGCTATACCATGTTGATAATGACTATCAACTAAATTAGTTATTTTAACTAAAATAGGCGTAACATAATTAGCACTAGCAGCACCGCCTATTAAACAAGATATAGTTCTTGCCAAATTCATAGCAGAACCTTTACTTGTTAATAATATAGCTCCAAATAAACCGCTAATTAATAAACCTACGTCAATTCCGTATTCTTTTAAATTAAGTTTGTCAGGGTCCATTCTGTTAATATTTATATCTTTATTAACAAGTTACTTTACATTAAACGTCTCTACTTAAAGTTTCTGTACACCGCTCAGTTGTAGTTATGGTGCCATCACTGTCCTTTACCTGTATGAGCTCGGTACTTGAAATTACTCTATCAGTAGGCTTATCATATAATGCTTTAAAAGTAACTAATATAGGCAAAGACGCTTTAAGCATTATACCATATAAATGCTCTTTTACTTCATTAAAAGAGAAATTATAATGATCTAATTCTGTAATTAGACTTATTAAAAAAGTTACCAAACAATATATAACAACCTTTTTATTCATAAAAAGACTTTTAACCAAGATTTAAACTTGGTAACTTAATAAACTCTTGTTCGGCTTGTATTAGTTTTGGCCCTATTGCTGGTACACCCAATAATACTTTTCTTAATTCATCAACTACAATGCTATCATCTTTACCTATAGCATTTTTTAAGACACTATCAAGCGCATTTATAATTTCTGAATCAAATATACCTTCCTCTTCATTTACACTGTTTGTTTCTTGCATGTATTTGTTGTATTTAGATATATACACCTGAAGTAGTTTGTACATTAATAAACTCTTTTTAATTTCAGATCTTTGTTTCCAGCTTTCTCTTTGATCAGGGTTTAATAATGATTCACTTATAATAGCTATAAATTTTGAAAGTGTTGATGGTGTCCATGCTAAAGTATATAAACCTAAGTTATGTGTAGGTGTACATATAAAACCTGTATACCCTTCTCTCTTCCATATATTGAGTGCTAATTCATTAGCGTATTTACCATCTTGTACATTAAATAAAAATTCAACTAAGGTTCTACCTTTAATAAAATATCTATTACGAGATAACGTACGAGCATACGTATTACTATAACTTTTATTATCTTTATTGTATATGTGTTGTACTGTAGATTCAGGTAAAAAACCATTACTACGATTAACAATCTTCTGTTTGGTAACATCTACACACTCATCCCACGCTTCTGGTGTGATCTTTGTCATAGGTAACATATCACCAATTAAAGAAGCCACCATGTCTTCTGTTGTGTATTTACTATAAAGTTCTTTGATAACAGTATCTAACGGTTTATTAGAGTTGGACGATCTAGATACAACATCACGTAAATCTTTTTCAGCTAACTCTTCAGGTTGAAAATCTATAAATTTAATATCATTCTTAGCGTTAAAGGTAATAGGTCTTTCGTTGTTATCAAAGCCTTCTATAACACTATTGAAGTCTATACCATATTTTTTATACTTAGAAACAAAGTCTTCCCAAGTGTAATCAGTAGTAGAATTGTTAGCAAACGTTAAATGAAATGGGTATTTTTTACTGTCTTTAATCTTTTCATATTCGTATTTGCCTACAACACAGACATGATCATAATTCTCTTTAGATAACTTTTTAAATATCAACCAATAAAAAGTACACGGATTATTTGCAAATCTATATGTACCATATAGATTTTGTGCAGGATCTTCTGCACCTATACAAAACGTATAATTTGTTTTAAAAAAGTTTGCTACCACTCTACGTAATATTGAATTGTCTATACCTGTGATAGCTTTAAATGCTATAAAATCATCATTCTGAAATATAATGTTTTTAGTTGGCCATTCTGTTAAACCTTCAAACGCTTTGAATTCTTTCTTTTTTTCTTTCTTTGCTTGATCAGCATGTACTGCATTTATAAAATCTGTATACGTTTTGTATTTGTCAAGTTTAAAATTATTAAATGCCTGCTGACTCTTAAAGTATACTACATCTTTTGTAAAGCTTTTAATATCTTGTAAACTTAATTCATTGTTTTGAAACCATTCAATAATTCTAAAAGCTTCTACGTCTTTAAGAAGCGGTTCTTCTTTACCTCTCCAATTGGTTATTTCTGGGTAATCTTTACGTTGAGATAATAATAATGTTGAAGCTACTTCAACCCATGGTTGACCTTTGTATTTCTCTAATTTTATAGCAATATCTTTTCTACCTTCTATTATTAAAGAGTATATATTATATAAGTTCTTTGTATCTTTAGTGACCATGATATCTTTTATTTATTTGTGAATGTATAAAAGTAAAAGTCTATATAACTTTAAAAATCTATAGTGTAATCTGAAGGTGTATTGTAAAGTTTATAGGCGTGGGCTGCACCAAGAAGTTCTTCGCTAGAACTCACTTCAAAAGGGTATACGTCAGACTCATAGTGTTGAAACATAAGTTTCCCGCCAATTTTTATATCTACTATTGCTTCATAAAAGTCTTCTTTAGTTATATCTAAATTGTTAGACCATAACAAATTTTCACCTATATATTTTGCTAAACCTTTCATCGATGTTAATAGATTATTAGAACAAACATAGTTGCCACCCACGTACACTGGACCGCCTTCAAGACTTTTTAAATCATTAGTATCACATGTAAAATAACTATCTATTTTATATGGACAACCTTTTAATGTTTTTAAAAGGTTATTCTTGCAATCAAAATAACCCTTAACATGCACTTTAGATAAATCTATAGGCAATGCCTCTAAAGAGATGTCAGATATGTTAATATTACAATCTATAACATTATCTTTAATGTGTTGTTCTATTTTACTAATGTCATATATTGTTGGTAAAAATTTTAGACCTTCGTTAAAGTAACTACTAAATGTAGGCAGTTTAGATTCATGAGTAAAGTCTTTAATTTTATCTTTAGATAAAGAGTTTTTAATTTTAAGAGCTGCACCTGTAGGATGCTTGCCCAAAGCAGCTTTAAATAGATTTGCTTGTTTTTTAGACTTAGCAGGCATATTAGTTTATATATTTAATATTTACCAATCTATTAAATCATCTTCATATTTCATATGCTTTTTCATTAAGGCTAAGCTTCTAAGCCTTTCAGTGTCTTCAAGTTTTATACCATTAAGACGTACTTCACCTCTAACTTCAGGGCCATGCTCAAATATTATATCTGCATCTTTGGTACTAGCGTTATAGCACGAGATGTTTAGATCACCGTTTATTAATGCCGGAGAGCGGTATAATATATAGTTTAAATCTTGTCCGCTACTTGTATATACGAACACTTCACCGTACACTACTAAAGAATCAAACGTTTTAATATTCTGACATAATAAAGGGTTGTAATAAAAAGAATGTGAAGGACGTAAAACGTAATTGTTACCTTCTCGAGTTAAAATATCACTATAATATGTTAAAAATATTTCATCATTTACTTTATAATTGTTTCTTACCAATAAACGATAAGCTTCTAATAAGTTTGTATATTTGTCTTTATAAGCAATTAAGTCTTGTACTTTACCTTCAAAGGAGCCTACAAAGCTTTTTGCATCATTATAAACATAAGTTAATAACTCTGTCTCAACAAACAGTTCTACATTATAAGCTTTTTTAGGTTCAAGTGTATGATAAGATGCATTAGGATTAGTTGTAAGCTTATTGGTAGTGTTTAAATTAGTTCTTGTAACTTTATTACCATAAATGTCCTTGGCAAGAGTATATAAAGTGTAACGATCTCTTTTATCTGCTTGAGGTGTTTCTAACCATGTGAAGTTGTACGGTTCTTGTGTTAGTATTTCTTTAAGTGATTGTTCTATACGTTCGTTCTTTTCTACAGCTTCAAGAGCACCTACTATATCTACACCGCTAAACTCTACGTTTGAGTCTTCGTACTTCTTTGCATCTTGAATGCTCTTAAAAGGTCCATATAAGAAATTACTATGAATCATTAATAGATTTTTATCTTCAAACTCTAATGTATATTTTGTATAAGCTCCAGGTACATTTTTGTAACCTACTACTACTCCTACCTTATTAATATATGGTATGTGCTTTTTATTGTGATAGGTAGAAAACTTACCATGGTCTCTAACAACAACTATATCACCATTTTTAAACTTAGCACGCGGTGGTGGAGGGGTAAGAGAAACCTCTTTAGATTCGTTTAAAATATTTAAACTATCATATATAGTTAATAAAATGTCATTAAAATGCATAAATCTATTTATCTATTTTAAAATGCCTTTTAAAGACTAAATACAATATATGTTACCAACTTTTAAAAGCTTTTACAACAACGTAATCAAAACTTTAAAGGAATCTGTAGACTCTTTACCTACCTTTAACGACCCTACAACTATTTACGATCACATAACCATCGAAAACGGTGAAAAGGTTATTAAAGGTAATGTAAGGTTTGAACATCAACAATTAACAAAACTACCAGATCTGTCAGATGTTAAAGTACTTGGTGGTTTTGATTGTACATTCAACCGACTGGTTGATTTAAAAGGTGCTCCAAAGCACGTTGGTTTAAGATTTGCTTGTGCAAGCAATCAACTACGTACCTTAGAAGGAGCTCCAAAGTTTGTAGGTGGTTTTTTTTGGAGTGATAACAATCTACAGTTAACAAACTTAAAAGGTGCTCCAGAGCATGTAGGTGGTGAGTTTTATTGTTGTAGGAATAATCTACTAACCTTAGAAGGTGCTCCAAAGTACGTTGGTAAAAGTTTTTATTGTAATAACAATCCAAAGTTAATATCCTTAAAAGGTTTACCAAAGTTTATTGGCGGGGATCTGTGTTGGTATGATACTAAAGTGTCTATGGAAGACTTCTATGAAAATCTTCTACTTTCAGACGTTAAAGGCAATCCTATGGCTCAGGATGAAGATGAAGGTGTGTTATTAGGTGAGTATCCAGAACCACCAATGTCTAGAGAAGATGCTTATAGTACTGCTAAAGCTTATGGACTCTACAACACTCCTTCAGAGTATACTATAGACTTTTAAAAACTCTTTTAAAGACTAAATACCTTATATGTTACCAACTTTTGAAAGTTTTTATAATAACATTCTTAAAGCTTTAAAAGAATCTGTAGATTTAGATTCTTTACCTACCTTTAAAGATCCTACAACCATTCACGATCACATAACAGTTGAAAATGGTGAAAAGGTTATTAAAGGTAATATATATTTTACAAATCAAGTCTTAACAGAATTACCAGATCTGTCAGATGTTAAAGTACTTGGTAGTTTTTTATGTTATAACAACCAATTACAAACCTTAGAAGGTGCTCCAAAGTACGTTGGTCGTAGTTTTAGTTGTAACAGCAACCCACAGTTAACAAACTTAGAAGGTGCTCCAGAGTACGTTGGTGGCAGTTTTGATTGTGGTTACAACTACTTACAAACCTTAGAAGGCTTACCAAGGTTTATTGGTGGTAATTTGTGTTGGTGCTCTACTAAAGTAACTATGGAAGACTTCTATGAAAACCTTTTACTTTCAAATGTTAAAGGTAATCCTATGGCTTCATATAAGAATGAGGGTGAAAGTGAATATCCAGAACCACCAATGTCTAGAGAAGAAGCCTATAGTGTTGCTAAAGCTTATGGATTCTACAACACTCCTTCAGAGGATACTATAGACTTTTAAAAAGACTAAATACCTTATATGTTACCTACCTTTAAAAGTTTTTATAATAACACACTCAAAACTTTAAAAGAATCTGTAAATTTAAATTCTTTACCTGACTTTAAAGATCGCATAACTATTGAAAACGGTGAAAAGGTTATTAGAGGTAGTGTAGATTTCAGTTATCAACAATTAACAGAATTACCAGATCTGTCTGACGTTAAAGTACTTGGTGGTTTTAATTGTAGTTACAACCGATTACAAACCTTAAAAGGTGCTCCAAAGTACGTTAGTGGTAATTTTTATTGTAGTAACAACCAATTACAAACCTTAAAAGGTGCTCCAAAGTACGTTAGTGGTAATTTTTATTGTAATAGCAATCAATTACAAACCTTAGAAGGTGCTCCAAAGCATATTGGTGTTTTTTTTAGTTGTGATAACAACTCACAGTTAACAACCTTAAAAGGTTTACCAAAGTATATTGGCGGGGATCTGTTTTGGGGCTTTACTAAAGTAACTATGGAAGACTTCTATGAAAATCTTTTACTTTCAGACGTTAAAGGCAATCCTATGGCTAGGATTGGGGATGAAGGCGAATACCCACAACCACCAATGTCTAATGAAGAAGCTTATGCAAGAGCTGGAGGCTACAAACTCTACAATACACCTTCTGATTATACTATAGACTTTTAAAAATTGGTATTTTTACTGCCTCCTTTTTTAATTTAAAAACAAAAAAGAAAAAGAGCCTGAAGACTTCTTCAGGCTCTTTCAATCTCTAAACTCTACAAATACTATTCAGCAGCTTCAGAAACTGCAGTTGTTTTAGCTTCAAGCTTTGCCAGAAGTGCTTCAGCTTTTGCTCTTGCACGACCTTCTCTGCACACAAAGTTCTCAAGCAGATTACGAATGCCACCAAACTTCAATACTCGCTTATGTAGATTGTCACCAAACATAGTTGTAAGTGTGCCATTGCCACTTGAGCAAGGTACTTTCTGTTGTGGCAATTTGCGATTGGATTCATAAGAGAGAACCCAAGCATCAATGATTTCAGGAGTCAATACAGTTACGATTTCAGTGTTGTTGCTCATATTATTAGTGTGTTGTTTTTATTGTGTGTGTTTACTACTAATATCAACGATAGAATTCATTCTCTCTCGCTGATAAAGAAATTATAAAGACTTAGAAAGGTTTTTAATATTGAATTCAAATTTTATAGACCAAACCATTCAATAATGACTACCAATACTGATAATACCAGAAAGCTATATGCAAAATGTTTAACAAAGTTTTTCATAGTTCTAAATAATCTAATATTAATAATACAGCTACCAATATTATTAAGTGTATTGGTAGCATACAAAGTTAAAAGAAACGTTCTATTATTCTCACTATACCAGGTATAAGACCTATCAGTAATATTATAGATACTACGCGAAAAGTATGCAAATCTTCTTTCATATATTAAAAGGATACTAACATAAAGGAATTAAACATAGACACTTTAAAAAGTATTAAAGCTGCAGCAATTATAAAGTAAAGTAACTTACCAGGTACTTCAAGGTAAATTAATGTTAAAAGTAATAACAAAGAAGCTGAATAAGGAGTAATCATAGTGTTATCGAATGTTAATACCTATAAAGGATCTGCCTACGTTAAAACCAACACCGATGGAAGGCCCAAAATATACGTTATTGTAACAAGGTACTTGTGGGCGATAGTATACTGGTGGTGGAGGAGTGTAATATACTTGAGGTTGTGGTTGGTAATAGTAGTAAGGTGGTTGTTGATAGATTACTCTGCGAGGTTGCTGGTAAGGGTAATGAGGGTGGGCGTGTGTAGCAGTATTAATAATTGTAAACACCGCTAACATTGATAATATTGTTTTCATAAGTCTTTCTCTTACTGTATTTATTATAGATCATTAAAGAGGTTTTTTATACTGTAAACCTTTTAAATTATTTCACATTTTAACATTTACTTTTTTATATACCTCCTTTTTTAATTAAAAATCAAATTTTTAAAGCCTCCTTTTTTAATTAACAAACAAATAAAAAAAGAGCTAAAGTGTTGTTAGCACTTTAGCTCTTTTCAAGATTACAAATACTATTCAGCAGCTTCAGCTTCAACAACTGCAGTTGTTTTAGCTTCAAGCTTTGCCAGAAGTGCTTCAGCTTTAGCCTTTGCACGACCTTCTCTGCACACAAACGTTTCAAGCAGATTGCGAATGCCGCCAAACTTTAACACTCGTTTGTGCAGGTTGTCGCCGAACATAGTAGTCAGCGTGCCGTTGCCGCTAGAGCAAGGTACTTTCTGTTGTGGCAATTTGCGAGTGGATTCGTAGGAGAGAACCCAGGCATCAATGATTTCAGGGGTGAGGACGGTTACGATTTCGGTGTTGGTGCTCATATTATTAGTGTGTTGTTTTTATTGTGTGTTGTTTTTATTACATATCAGCAATGTTATTATCGCTGATAAAATTATTATAAAGACTTAGAAAGGTTTTTTATATTGAATTCAATTTTATTAAAACACTTCAGCCATCACCTCTTCATAACGTTCATTGTGAAGATCTGCAAATCGGGTATAAAACTTTAAAGCTTCTTCTTCTGTGGTAATATTATAGTTTTTTAATTCTTCTGCTATTTCTTTAATTGTCATGCACTCTACGATTGTTTGATAACCGTAATGTTTGTTATAATTGCTTTCAGCGAATGCGTAAACGGCTTTAGCTAGTGTTGTTGTGTCCATATATTCAAATGGTTTAGAACGTTAAAAGATCCAAAACATTGTTAGCCACACAACACAATGCGTACAAAACAATAGTAGGTATACCAATAATTACGGTTGTAGCAAATACAGATAATGTTAACGTTGCAATGCTTTCTTTTACGAGTGTCATATGTTGTGTGTGTTAGTTTTATTTTATTTTATTAATAATAAGGGCGATAGCTTTTTTATTGCTATCGCCCTTAAAAAGATTATAAAGACTTAAATAGGGTTTTTATATTGAAATCACTTTTCACCAATCCCAGGTACAGTTAACATATATGCTACAGCAGGATTGTACATCCACCTAGGACCAAACATCATAAAACAATAAGTTACAGCTTTAGGGTTCCAAGTTGAGTAGTTAATAGGAGTGGCTAACTCTTTTACAGCAAGAGCAGGCTCAACTGCTGGTTTAGGTGTAGTAGGTTTGTTGACTGTCGTAACCGAGGATGTAGTTACTTTACCGTTAGCATCCTTCTTGATAGTTACTACTGTAGTGGTAGTCTTTGTAGTTACTGTACGCGTGGTTGTAGTACCAGCTAGTAAAGAGCTATATGTAAATAATATAGCAGTAGCAAATAGTAAGATTTTCTTCATACTATCATTATAGATGTTTATAGAGGATTTCTATATTAAAATCAAATTTTATATACCTCCTTTTTTAATAAAAAATCAAATTTTATATACCTCCTTTTTTAATTATAACACAAAAAAAAGTTAAAAAAAACGGGGTCCGAAGACCCCGTTTCATAATATCATTATTCAGATTTCTTAGCTTCAAGTTTCGCCAATGCCGCATTCGCCTTTTGCAGGGCTCGAACTTCCCTACACACAAAAGTCTCAAGCAGGTTTCTAATACCTCCGAATTTCAAAACCCGTTTGTGCAAGTTGTCCCCAAACATTGTGGTTAATGTTCCATTGCCGCTGGAACATGGCACTTTTGTTTGTGGCAATTTGCGAGTCGATTCGTAAGAAAGGACCCATGCATCAATGATTTCGGGAGTGAGGATGTTGACTTCAGTGTTTGTGTTGTTGGTGCTCATATTATTAGTGTGTTGTTTTTATTGTGTGTTGTTTTTTGTTAATATGATAATAATATTTTTTTAATTTATGAAATATTATTATCATAAAATTATTATATATTAATAGAGAAGTTTTTTATATTAAAATCTAATCTACAAAAACCATCTTTCCCATATTTCCAAATTGCTCAGAGCACGTATACCCTTCTTCTTCTAGACACATATACACCTCTCTCTTCTCGTAATTTATATCTACAATAATACCCCCTTCACATCTCCCATTCTCTTTTACCACATCACCTTTTTTCAGCTTTTTATTGCCAATTATTAATTTCATATTTGATATTATTAATATGATAATAATATTTTTTTTATTTTATGAAATATTATTATCATAAAATTATTATAGATTATAAAAAAGGTTTTTTATATAAAATTCAAATTTTAAAAGCCTCCTTTTTTAATTATAACGTGAAAAAAAACTTGTGAACTTAATCAAAAACCTTCACTATAAAACAGGCAAAAAAAACTTGTGTGTTTTTAACAATAATCTTAACCATAAAAAGGGCAAAAAAAACTTGTGATTTTTACAAACTTACAAACCTGCCTGAAGCAGTTTTTCAGTAAAGCCATACGACACACCCAAACAATAATCTAAATACCTATCATCACCTTCAGTACCTTCAGCCTGATGCAACCACCGAACCGCCGTAGCCACATCTTCAGCCCCTCTCTCAATAAGCATTCTTATCTGCTCTTTCATTTTCTCCTCTTTAAGAGCTTCTTGTCTTTTCTCTTCTGCCCATACCACTTCTGCTTGCTTGAAAAGTACTGCTAACATATTCTCAAGTTCGCTTTCAGTTACATTCATACCATATACCCACCGTGCCTTCATACCATACACGCTCTTGTGAAAGTCACAATATTCATCTTTGAGTTGTTCAAGTTTAGTACGTTCGTTGAACTCAATATCAACAATAGTATTCATAATAGATAGTGTGTATACGTTTCTTCTACATTAATATTATAAAGACTTAAAAAGGTTTTTTATATATAACTCTTTTAAAGTTTTAGTTATATATAAAAAAGGAGGCAAATCAAACAACAATAAAAAACTGGGTCTGTTATAACAGACCCAGTTTACACACATACACACACTAACTACTAACAATCTTCATTACCGTCATATGACAGTTCATAATTCTCTTCATCTTCAAGTTGGTATTTGTTAAACCCTCTACCGTTAAAGTCTTCACGCCATTCATCCTCTTCTGCATAACGAAGATCATCATCACCTTCATCGTTAAAGTTATCTAGATCATCATCATCGTCGTCGTAATCGTCAATCTCTAAAGCTTTAACAAGATTGTCTACAATGTTATCCAAAGAAGTTAGTTCATACTCATCAGCTTCTTCATCTTCATTGTACACTACAGATTTAATATACTTCAATACATCTTCATCATTGGCATCAATGATGTCTGATTTCACTAATGATTCTACAATACGAGTGTACGTGTTGTCGTTACTTTCATGCCATAAGGAGTTTTGAAGAATAACGTCTGCTACTGCTTCTTTTACTTCTTGTGTGATTTGTTTCATATTAATTAGTGTTTTAATATATGTATGTTTCTTTCTACTCTATTATTATAAGCCTTTAGAGAGGTTTTTTATATAAAACTCTTTTAACAAACTTTAGAAGTTAAAATCATAATAAGGACTGTGTCCTTTAATAAGCACACAACCAGGTGAGGTTGTAGGGTGTTTGGCAATCTTCCATTGACCGTTCTTTCTCAAAGTGAACTTCAAAGCATTTGGTTTTTCAGCTCGTTCTACTTTCCAGCGTTGAACACCGCTTACATGACCACAGAAACCACCTGGATAGACTTTTAAAGCATCTGGTTCTCCTGAATTAGGACCATTCAACAAAGTCTGATTACCAAATTCAACTTCGATAGTTTTACCATTAGGTGACACTTTAGATACCCAACCAGCATCTGCGTCAGTGTGAACAATATAAGTTACAGGATCGTTGATTTGCATATTACTTAATGATTCTAACTTGAATGTCTCTCTGAATGTTATGTCCAAAAGAACCTACAATACTCAATGGTTCTTCTCCATCTTGCCTACCGCAATCTTCAATAGCCTTACAAGCATAATCTACTGCTTGAGCGGTGTAGAAATCAAATGATTCAATCAGTTTGTTCCTCTTTGTATAGAAGGTTACCCCTTGGTAAATGATTTGTAGCTTTACATTCTTTTTCATACTTTATTTTAATAATGTTTGGGGTAATAGGGTGAGCTTGTTAAGCTGCTTGACTTATGTAAGTTGTTTTTGCTTCTGTATTGAGACCAATCTTATAAACCCCTAACCCCAAAGGAATTATCTGCAACCAACGAACCGTACCTTGAATCATAAAGCTATTATTCCTCAAAAGAAGTTCCTGTGCTACATCTTCTGAGACCCTGACATCAGCTGCAGGATCGGTAGAAAACTTTTCCAGAAGCTTGTGACACTGTTTGTAGTATTCTTTATCGTTCATGATCATACTATTATTTTAATGGGTTTCAGATGGTGGACAGGGCAACGTTTAATATTCGTCCAAAGTCACTCGGAACTTGGAGCCATCTTCGAGAGTAACGACCAAGCCTAGTTTCTTGGTCTTGATATCAAGATCCTCAAAGGAACACACATTCTTAATAGG
>JACCEB012033402.1_pt1 | contig 12204 bp, 11 predicted proteins | sample 7454761 | NCBI WGS metagenome assembly JACCEB01 (sample SAMN15323454, study PRJNA562643) | freshwater metagenome | isolation source: river surface water | place: USA:Blue River Watershed | collected 2017-08-18 | reverse complement strand
CACAATGGAGCCCTTCATCCTTGCTAATCAGCTCGTTACTAAAGGTCAAGCCTGGCATCAGACCACGCTTCTTCAGCCAATAGTTCGCACAGAAGGAGCCCGAGAAGAAGACGCCCTCTACAATCGCAAAGCCAACTAAGCGCGTTGCAAAAGAGACCTCCTTGTCCTCAATCCACTTCTGTGCCCACTTTGCCTTCTGTGCTACGCAAGGAATCGTCTCAATCGAATGGAGAATCTTGTGCTTCTCCTCAGGATCCTTCACATACGTATCGATCAGCAAGGAATAGGTGAGCGAATGAACCGCCTCATTGTAGATCTGATAGGAGTAGAAATTGCGCACCTCCGGAATCTCAATCTCCCTCAGGAAACGCATCGCTAAATTCTCCATCACAATCCCATCACTCCCCGCAAAGAACCCAATCACGCTCTTGATAAAGTGACGCTCGTTATCGGTCAACTTCTCCCAATCCGTCATATCCTTCGCCAGATCAATCTCATCGGCACGCCAGAAGGTCGACTCCGCCTTCTTGTACATCTCGAAGATGTCGTGGTGAACAATGGGAAAGAGGACATAGCGGTTATCATTCTTCTTGAGAAGCATCTCCTCGGCATCCACCTCCTTACCCTGAATCTTCAGGGAGGCGGAAGTGGGGGACTTGGGCGACTCTGTAGTGTAAGCGGACATTTGTAACGAACGAAGCTAATTTCAATAATGGAAGATTTGTGAATCTCTACTTAGATTTGCGAAAATTCCTTTATCCTAATATGTTTTATAAATCAATATCATTATAATTGATTAAGCAATACGATGTTTCTCAATAAATGCCTCTACGCCATCACGGACAAATCCCTCCATCTCTGCATTAATCTTCTCATCGGGCCAGTCCCACCACGCAATCTTGAGAAGTTCGGCGATCTGTTCCGGGGAGAATCGATATTTGATCACCTTTGCCGGATTACCACCCACAATGGCATAATCGGGGACATCTTTCACGACGTGGCTATTTGCCGCGATCACCGCACCGTGTCCAATTCGGACACCGCTCATAATCGTTACGTGGCTCCCGATCCAAACATCCGATCCGATTACCACATCACCCTTGGAGTAGGAGCCATTGAGATTAGGGTTTTCGGGAATCTGAAGGGAACGAGGAAAGGCTGCGTTTCCAACGATTCCAAAGGGGAAAGAGCTGATGAGATGGGTATAGTGATTCCCACCAAGATAGACCTCCAGGTCATCGGCGATCGAACAGAAGTGCCCAATCACGAGATTGTAGTGCTTCTTCATCTCCGCCCAACGCCGGATCTTCACGTGCTCCATCCCATAAGTGTGGCGACCTACATACATCATTGTCGATTCTTTATTGCTTGTTTACTTTGCTATTACTCTATCCAATCTTTTTATCCATTGAAATCAAACCCAGACCGAGAAGTTTGGTTTGGTTTCGATCGGTCAATCTTGGCTCTCCCTTCGGGCGAGCAGATTGATCGCAAGTCGTCTCTCTTCTCTCCATAATTATACCTAATTATCTCTTTTTATGTATCAAATGTCAAAGGGATAGATCAATCAAATCTTTTATGAAGATAAGGTAAGAAGAGTCTGGATGGGTCTTATCACCTTCTTTCAGAGGTTACGATCTAAGGGGAGATCTCCCGATGAAGTCCAAAGGCAACTATGTAATAACTATTTGAAAACATTGGTAAGGTATCAAGGGCGGACTGCAGAGATTGCGGGAATCTCTTCACACTATTTCAAAGCACCTTATGTGAATGACGGAATCCTCGAGATGGTTCGCGGATCGGTGATTTTGGAATCTGCGGAGAGTGATGACACAGAGATTGCGCTCTATGAGGATGTGCTGAATGGTCGCCTCAATTATGATGACTTCATTACCCTCTTCTCTCTCTATTTTGATTTTAATTCTGATGAGAAGGTGATTCAGGAGTTTGTCCGACCCTACTATCTCAAAGGGAAGCGGAAGGGACCGGTGATGAAGCTAATCCTCTATCTCTTCCTCTTTCATCTCTATTACACTCAATTCTATCTTTTGATGAATGAATTCCTGGAGATTCCCAAGGGAGATATCGAATACTATCTCTATCTCTTTCTTCACAATGTGGAGAAAGATAAGGTGAAAACAGAGCGGAAAGGGGAGTTTTCTTACCAATGGTTTGATATCTATATCAAAAAATTGTATCAATTATATTACCTATCGATCCACTATATCCAAGATGTGACTGCAGTCGTCTTTCCCTTTGACATCCATAGTACACGCGATCTTAAGAGCAACTTCATTCGACGAATTGCCGTGATTCCTCCTTCTGGTTCTGGTTCTGGTCCTAATCCTTGTTGATCCAGAGTGGGTTGATAAAGATGCGGAATTTATGATCGCGTATAAGGGCCTCGTGAAAAGCTACGTGCTCACAAGTCTCTCCCCGTTTATCCGCTGTTAGACCATTGTATTGTGGTAAGGATTCTGATGGGATGGAACGAAGACGATCCATCTTGTAGATCGCTGCGCCGCCAAATGCGGATGTAACTGGAATGAGTCCCTTGGTAAGTCGATAAGGAACTTGATATTTTGCAATATGTTCATAATGTACGGTGGTTGGATCAATGCCTTGCTGAACATCGCGGAAATAGTGTTGCCAACAGTCATACTCCATATGGCCACGCTTTCGTAATGCCCAAATGTCATAGTAGTGCTTTCGTTGATGAATGGTTTGAACATCCCAAATGGATGGATCCGAAAAGTCGAAGATATGATGAAATGTGTCGACGATATCAGTTGTCTCTCCATTCACATCATCCATATCTAAGATCAAAAGATAATCCGATTTGGAGATTTTGGGATTCGGATAGGTAAGAGCCTCTTTCAATAGACGATTCCGGATGTATGCAAGTCGTTGGGTCCTGTAAGGAAATCGCCGATCGAGACCGTCCTCCAAGATTAAGGAGAGATGACCTTGGAGAATCTTCTCTTGGTAATTCTGGAGAAGCTTCCGAGTATTGTCCGTTGAATCATTCTCGTAGATGATGATCTGATAAGAGGTTCCACCAAAGTGTTGGTTGGCAATCTGTAGGATATTCTGAAAGACGCGGTCGAGGTACTTTGCCCCATTGCGGACTGCTCCAATCACTGTGATGGATGGAGATCGATCTGATTCCATTTTGCCAAACAAAAAAGTGCTATATTATAGCTTTGTGGACGATCTCTTTAAGCCCAGAGTTTTAGGAAATTATCTGAAGATAGAGTATAGAACCATAGATTAAGAAAGATGTACAAGTTATATCACAATAACACCTACAGGTGCCCTGCTCTCATCCCCCAGTACGATGATTGCTGCAACTACTATATGGACCGCGGCCTGCACGTGGAGGGTAAGCTCTTCGACGATGTCGGTATGGTCTCACCCATTATCGGTGACTTGAAGCAGTCGGTCCGCTCGGAGGATTTCGAGGGCTGGCTGATCTGCAATGGCCAGGCCATTAGCCGTACTACCTATCAGGATCTCTATGCTCTGATTGGCGACACTTTCGGTGCGGGTGATGGTGTGACTACCTTCAATCTGCCCGACGTCCGCGGCCGCGTGATTGGTAGCGTGGGTGCCAGCTCTATTTCGGCTCCCACTCATTGTACCGGTGAGCAGGTGGGTTTCGAGACTCACACCCTGACGATTCCTGAGATGCCTGAGCACAATCACGGTGTCTATGATCCTCAACATAATCACGGTATCACAGATCTTGGACATTCACATACATATTTTGGTGTAAATTCACAAGGTGTTGCTTCTGGTCTCGATAATGCTGCTGAAAATAGTCCTCGCCCAGTAGAAACAACAAGTAATCAAGTTACCAATATTAGTATTAATAATGCTCCAACGAATATTTCGATTCTTAATACTGGTAGTACTCTTCCCCACAACAATATGCAGCCCACTATTTTCCTGGGTAACACCTTTATGTATAGCGGTGTGAAGAACTCTCGTACCGCTTCCAACCAACCCTGCTCCAATATCTATACCATTGAGTCACCCTGCAACCTCGATTAAATCATTCTATCTATAAACAAGCCATTCGCGAAACATATATCATATTCTATTACTGATGTTGGTAATAAAATATAGGCTATAGTAGTAGATATTACTTTTTGATTAAATCAATATGCCATCAAAAAGTTCCAAGAGCAAAAGCAAAAGTCTTACTACTCTGTTGGCTCGATCTTTAGATCGAGCACAGAGTAGCAGGGAGTCGTCACCAACTCAGTCTAAACCTTCTCCTCCACCCAATGGTCTTAAAGAGATTCTAAATCAAAATAAAAAGAGAAGTAGTCAGAAGGGTACAAGGGATATAAAAGAATCTCGATACTTAACTATAAACCAGATCAAAAAAAGCTTGTTGAACAAGAAGAAGAGTAAGATGCAGTCGTCATCACCATCATCATCAACTGGATCTTCCAAGGCAGATGGAAGAGTGAGCCCACCTCCTGGATCTACTTTACCAAATGGCCAGAATAGTAGTATGAATGATCACGAGGGACAACCCCTCAAGGTGGTGATTATGTATGCATTAGAGGGGTGTCCTTATTGTGACAAGGCTCGTAAGCTTCTTACCAATTTCAAGATCCCTTTTAGTGACTTTGTGGCAAAGTCGGACGATTATGAGACCAAGAATCGTTATAAGGAGATGACAGAGCTCGATACATTCCCAATGATCTACATCAAGAATTGTGATGATCCTGCGAAGTATGCTCAGATTGGCGGATATACCGATCTTGTTCGTTATATTATGACCCTACAGGAACTCCAAGAGTCCGATATTGATATCGTCGCATTGAAGGGCCTTCACGACATTCTCAGCAAACCCAGGTCATAATCATAGTCACCGTCATAACATATACTTTTCATTCATATTCTATTACGGGTGTTGGTAATAGAATTTTCAATATAATCGTTTAATTGGTATGATAAGGAGCTCTATGATTCTTGTTTGGAGAGGGTTCCACTGGTGCGTGTCTTATTGACATAGTCGATATAACGATTGAGTTTATCAACCTCTTCATTACGGCGCTCAATGATCTTCTCAAGATCCTCGATCTTTCGGCGCTTTGCCGCTTCATCCTCTTCCAATGCCTTGAGACGCTTCTCCAGATCGGAACCAGATCCCGATCCCGATGTAGTTGTCGATGATGCTGGAACAGTACCATAGAACCCACCATTGTTATCCGCACATAGGGTACAATCCGCATCACTCTCACACTCTGTACCATCCCCCTTCACACACTTCCCCTTATCACATCCCTTCTTGCACTTCACCGCACTCTTCTCCTCTTCACTAATACTATCCCAATTGAGGATGTAGAAGTTTGAATCTGAGAATTTTGTATATAAATCACTACCATATGTGTAGATGGCGTATAAGAGGAATGCAATGAAAGCACCTACTACGAGAACCAACATCATCGTTCCGAATCCACTTCCACTTTGACTACCATCAGAAGGCGATGGAGTCTGCTCGGGAGGATACCGATTCAAACCTGGATATGGGGCGGCATTTGGACGACGATTATTGGGACGTCTGTTATTGGGACGCTGGGGCGGTTGGTATTGATTTAACCCGTTCATTTTGAATGGGATGTGGATATGGATAAATCCTATATAGACTACTATATAGGATGATTATATTTTATGGTATCGTCAATATAAAGAGATTTTACAGGGAGTTTCCTGGATAGATTCCACAACGACGTCCCTCAGAGAGATTCTGACAACGTATTCTCTCTTGATTACTCAAGGCGGTGATATTCAACATCTCTTGGGCATTACATACCCACTCTCCCATCTCTGCAGAAGATGCCCTCTTGGACATTGCCTTTGCATAAAGAGCTAATATCGCATTTCGATTATCTTCATGTCCATTACATCCCTGAATCGATGCAGAATGAAAGGCTATCACTTGATCGAACTGAGGAATCGCCCTCTTGTCGAAGAATGGATAGATTGCCTGTCGAGCATCCTTAATCCTCGCTTTCAAATCTGAATTGGGTACTAAGACTACCATAAATAGTACTAAACTCTTGATAAAGTTTCGAATATCAGATTGTTTACCATTATTTCGATTGTTGCGATTGTTTCTACTATTCCTGATATTACGGTTATTTCCGTAACCCATCATCTCTTTATACTCTTTCAACAATCGATGAATATGGTAGAGTTGATGGAATGAGAGGAAAACCGTAATATTACAAATGGTAATCATATCCTTCATATCAAACGTAATAATCTCCTTTCCTTTTCGGAATTGTATGTACTTAATCTTGTCAAGAGCCCAGCCATAGATAAGTACCTCTCGCCCCGATTCACCTCGAACTGCTGTTCTCACTTGAGAGATCGCCTTTGCAAAGATACCCGTACCTATCTTTGAATGTCCTACGTAATATTCCACAAGAGTTCTCAATGATGGATTGAGACTACCAAGCATATCAAGAACACCCGTTTGATATGATTGGGATTGACGACCACTATTGTTGATCTTTCGTAATAGAGGTGGGATTTTTTGAGAATTACGATTTATCAAGTTATTACGATAATTTGCGGGAGGCTCGTAGGATGCATTATTCATATTCCTGTTGTTTGGATAGGCTTCACGAGTCCGTGCTTCAATCTCCGATTCAAAGTTGAGATTCTTCGAATCTCTTCCCTGATGATTATAGGTCTCTGCTACAAGGGTAAAAGGCATATTCAGATGATTCGCCTGATAGACATCTGAGAGTTTCTTAAAGCCAATCACCCCTCGAAGATACTCCTCAGGAATTCCCAATGTACGCTGTGATTTGTTATAGTCCATCAAGAGCGCATAGAGATATCTGTTGGTAATCTTCGATGAATCCCCATTACGAATCATATCCATAAATGAGGTATATGCACCTGAATAGTAGAACGTATCTGTTGTCGGAAATGCGTGTACAAAGGAGAGTATGAACGCAATCTTTTGGTAACGGATATTCGGTATAGGAGTGATCAGATAGTTGTAGATGATCATCATTGTATTGTATCGATTCTGCTCTACATACTTCGCAAATGCTACACTCTTTACATACAAGTATCCAAGTGTAGAGACTACCATATTCGCCTTTAATCCTTCATTCAAAGCATTGATACCTGTCTTTGGATCAAATGTACCAAAATCCGGAAGATTCGCGCGAGCTTGTGAACCATATTGTTGTCCATTCCTACCATTTGCAGTGATCTTTACCATCATTTGATCAATGATTTGATCAATCGTAATTTGGGGCAATACTGATCGATTACTCCGATTCTCATTCTGTAAATCGATGATTCCTGGTAATACACTCAATTGATTATATGAATAAAAAGGTGAGATTTGAGCCATCTCCTCCATCAAGTTAAGAGGTAAGAGTGTACGACTTGTTGATCCCTTCATAAATCTAATTCGGTTTCTACTAATATCTCCTTCAACTGCACGTGACTCCTTACCACAACCACCATGTGAGAGATAGTAGATGATCAGAATCTTTAGGGGAATGCTTAGAGATGGATGACTCTTTAACTCCTCATAGTATGCACTGTTCAAAAAGTTATGAGAGTTTGTTCGCAACTTCTTCAAAAGATTCTGATTTACCTGACCACACGTAAACCTAAAATGTGTTGAGTTGCGCGGATTAACCTTATTGGGCAATCGAAGATTACCAGAAGGTTGCAGAGAGTCGTCAACTGTCGAAGATCCTAATTCACGATTTCCCAATAGATTTGAAAGACGTATTACTGCGGGTCTTCTTATGTTACTCATTATTGAATAAATACTATATATAAACAAGATTAATTGGATTTATGCAGATCTCTCTGGCTCTTCAGAATCACTCTCCTCCCCCTCTGCAATTACCTTCCCTGATTCCTCCTGGATCATCTTCTGATACTCCTCCAGAGTCAATGGCTTCGCTGCCGAAGAGGGTGAGGGTGGAACCTGGGCCATCTTCAGAAGTTCATCTCCTACCCCTTCACCCGCACCCCCACCCACATCCGATACATAGAGCTCTGTATACCTCAAATTTTCCGGATTCTCAAACATCGAGAGACTCACTTTCTCCCCATACTTTTTCAAAATGTTCTTCTCCACCTTCTCCAACGTCTTCACAATCTTAAAGGGAACCACCGCCTTACAAAAGGTCTTAAAGATCTTCACATAGATCGGCAGATCATTACGATGACTCAAGATATAGAGATGCTGCACATACTTCGTCGAATACTCCATAATCCTCTTATAGAAGTTCGCCTGCTTAAAGAGATTGTCCACATTGAAGTTCGATCCATCACACTGGAAGAGGTCAAGGAGGATGATCACCTTCTCCTTCATCATCTTCGCCTTATAGAGGACCTGGATAATCGAGGACTTGTAGTACTCAAACGTCTCATCTGTATGATCATCGGACTTGATCCGGATATAGACAAAAGGAAAGTGATCCACGTTGAAAGCTCCGAACATTCTGTTAGGTATTGGATGTTGGTTGCTGGTTTCTATTAGCTACGAATAGCTGCTGTTTTGCGGAAGATCTATCTATACTTGGATAAGAATCAGTAGAATGAGACGCGATTGATTTGCGATTTTTTTATGAATCAATAAGATATATCATAGATCATTTCCATCATTATGTCTCAACTCGTTTCCAACTTAGAACCTATGGCTGGAATTCCCACTCCAAGCGCAAAATATGCCTACGCCCTAATGATCCGGGCAATTCACGAGACGCCCCTCAAGCTCATCTCCCAGATGATTGATCTTCCTATCTACGCCAACTACGACTTCTATGTCGTCAGTGATGATAATAACCAAGATATCAACAGCTTTGCATCTCGTTATCCCCGCATCCGCTTCGTTCAGATTAAGGATTCCGTTTGTGTTACTACTGGATATATCAATATGAACTATTCCATCAAGAAGACGCCAACCGCCTGGGATAAGTCCTTCTATTTCTTTACATTTGTCAAGCCGGAATACAACTTTGTCTGGTTTATCGAAGATGACGTCTTTGTTCCTAACCCAGATGCAATCTGGAATATCGACCAGAAGTATGTAGGAGCTGATGGTGATTGTGTGGAGGAGAGTGCTATCGATCTCTTGGTAAGAATGAACAACCGAAATGATGATCCAAATAATACCAAATGGCATTGGTATATGGCTAACGGAAAGATTGATCTTCCTTGGTATCAAGGCTTCCTTCCCGCGTGCCGTCTCTCCCGCCGTCTCCTCTTCAAGATCCGCGATTATGTTGCCGGAAAGTTCGAGAGCGTGATTCCTACCCAGAAAATCGCAAAACCGATTATGATCACTGCTCCAGGTCAGACCATTACTGATGAGAAGGGAAATACAAAGAATACTCTCTTCTTCCTTGAGATTATGATCAATACGATCTGTATGCATAGCGGTTTTAATTGCAAAGTGATCCCCGAGCTCTTGACCATTCAGTATCGAATGGACTGGAAATATGGTAATATTGTCAAGAACCAACTCTATCACCCCATCAAGAGTTACGATCTCCAAAAGGGATTCTACGAACTCTTTAACAAAGTAAAGCTATAATCGATGCGAACTTTATGGTATTATTGATATAAAGAGATTTTACGGGGGATTTCCCCCCAAGAATCATAGTGTGAGTATTCATACTATGATTGGATTAAAAGAAGAGGAAGGGTAGGAACCTTAGGTTCCTACCTACTTGTCCACAGATATATAGTTATTATACTTACTCGGTTGGTTGAGCATATTGAAGCGGAAGACGAGGAAGTGGTCCTCGCCCCTGAAGTCAAATGGTGTGCCATCCGGGTTGACAAACTCAATATCGATATACGGAAGGCGCCCAAGGGGAGGATTGAAGTTCTTTGTCACGCCATCTACTGGGATCGTTCCCTGATTGATAATCGTGCAAGGATTTGAATTGAGCTGAATAATCGTGTACGAGTTCTCCGCAGCATTGTTACTATTGTAGTTCCAGAAGTCGCGGATCTTAATCACCACATAGGGGGTGCACTCGATATAGAAGATATTGGGTGAAGTGAGAATCGACATATTGCCAATCTGCCCTGCTCCCGAGATCGAGGTGAGTGCAAGTGATGAGGTTCCATCTAAGACCTCAAAGGTGAATGTACCATCATTCTTCACCTTATAGATTCGGATCGAATACTGGAAACCCGTCAAAAGCAGGTAATCGCCCGGCTGGAAAGTCGCACGGAAGTTTCCATTGGAGACCCGGAGCTCAAAAAGAGGATATCCATTCTCACTCTCTGTTCCCAGATCGACGATACTGGTGATGTTGAGCGCCGAAAGATCGACCATCGTCGAATTATACTGCGAATTCTTGAAACCAATCGTCATATCAATCGATCGATACGGGCACGGAGTGCACTTGTCATTGATCAAATAATTGATATTATAGACAAAATCCACACCCGTCTTCCTGTTACTCTGAATACGCAGCGTCTGATCCACTGGGTTCTTCACAAAATTATACTTGTTGACGAGGGTGCTAAAGAGATTCCCATACGTACCGTTTAAGGTGTTGAGCAGCTTCGCATCATCATACTGTCCAATCGGGATGTTGATCGAATTGAGATCGATGCTATTCTCGCTAATAATAAAAACGTTGTTCGCAGCAGTGATGTTATAATAGGTATTGGGGATTGATCCATAGATCAACTCCGCACTCACCACATCACGCCACTCCTGAGGGACATTGAGGCGATACTTGTTCGCATCCGGATACTTGTTCATATCACGATCGCGGCTATCCAAGACGAAATACTTGGAGATACGACCGTGGGTGATGTTACGATCCGGCGGCTTAATAATGTTCTGCTCATAGTCATTCTTTACGTCATTCAACTGCTCGGTAATCGCTTTGGGAAAACTACTGAATCTTCCAGCCATTTTTGGGATCTTTCTGATAATACTATACTACACTTACCTCCTATATTTTTATCATCCTATGGTACGCGTTCAGGATAAAGGTTTTTTCGATCATATTATAATATAGCTTCTTTTATCAATAGTGAAAAATGTCAGGGAGTGGAGGCGTCTTCGAGATCTTCCAGTCGAAAGAGAATGCGGGAATCATCCGCGAGAATGTTTCCCAAACGATCGAAACTGAATATGGCCAAAAGATTGGTCACCGATATGACACTCTCATTGAGAGTAATATGCGTGCATTGATCTCCAAAGTTCCCGAGAAAGTACCCGAGGGAAAGTCCAAAAAAGAGTATATCTTGATGATGAATAAAAAGTTGATCTCGATGATTCTTCCTACCATTCGTGCAAATGCGATCAAAGAGAAGGGACGGGGCGGCACCGGAGGAGTTGGTATGGGGAATGGATCTCAAGGGAAGCCCCGAGCACCGATGATCGATGATCCCCTTGATCTCCTGAAAGGTCCAGGTGCCCGTGAACAATTCAATCTTCCCTTAGAGGATATGAGCAACCGGATGGTCCCAGATCACCCACGGCCAAATGGCGGCGGAGGAGGCCCAGGAGAGAGGATGCTCCAGCGTATGGAGGGGGAGAGGGGGATTTATAACCAGTTCCAAAGTGGACCTCCCTCTACAATGCCGAAGTTTCAAGAGGAAGTTCCCGAGAAGCGACCTGCAGAGACGCTGGCGATGTATAATCAACTGGTGAGTCGATATCAAGAGGAGAAGGTGAAGGCTGGAGAGAATGCCGAAAATATGGAGATTGGGAATCAACCTTCTTGGGTCCAGGATCAGAGGTCCGAGATGATCGGAGATCTACAGAAGGTTGCAGGGAGTCGTCATCCCAAGATCGATCATCGGGATGGGGATCGTGACCAAGAACCGGAAATCCAAAATCCATTTGCCCGTCGCAAGATCTTCCTGCGCAAAACAAAGCAGACCTCACCCGATTCGACGCCCTTGGAGGAACTGGAAAAGATGGAGGAGAAACACCGAGAACTTCTCACCTTCCCCCAACCTCAGATGAATACAATGGTAATTCCAAAGAGTGGTCCTGAATACAAGAATACCTTTATCCATCTCTCCTCGAACTATCGCAACCTCGAATACCAAAAGTCACCCTCCTCGATTCGCCTCTACCTCACCCGCTTCCACGATATGGATGACCCCTATGTCGCCTTCAAACTCCCTGAATATATCGACAAGTTCGGTAATCAGATCTATGAT
>JACCEB011571959.1_pt1 | contig 12205 bp, 10 predicted proteins | sample 7454761 | NCBI WGS metagenome assembly JACCEB01 (sample SAMN15323454, study PRJNA562643) | freshwater metagenome | isolation source: river surface water | place: USA:Blue River Watershed | collected 2017-08-18 | reverse complement strand
ACCCGTCATTGCGAGGGACGCAGTCGCGAAGCAAGCTCGTGTCATTGCGAGCGACGCAGTCGCGAAGCAAACCATACAAAAGGACTGCCTCGCCCTGTGGGCTCGCAGTGACGGGGGATTGCTTCGCTGCGCTCGCAATGACGGGGGGGTTGCTTCGCTGCGCTCGCAATGACGACACCTCGCAATGACGACACCTTGCCTTGACGATATCTCGCCATGACATACACAATGCAGTCATGACCGCCAACACCACTTCATCCACCGTCCTGGGTGCCTGCCCCCACGACTGCCCCGACACCTGCTCTTTGGTCACCACCGTGCAAGACGGCGTGGCGATCAAGGTGCAAGGCAACCCCAAGCACCCGCTCACCGACGGCGTGCTGTGCACCAAAGTGTCGCGCTACACCGAGCGCACCTACCACCCGGATCGCTTGCTGCATCCGATGAAGCGTGTGGGGCCCAAGGGCAGTGGTCAGTTTCAGCAGGTCAGTTGGGATGAGGCTTTGTCTGACATTGCCACCAAACTGAAAGCCATTGCCGACCAACACCCTGAACGCATCCTGCCCTACAGTTATGCAGGCACCATGGGCATGGTGCAAGGCGAGTCCATCGCCATGCGGTTTTTCAACCTGCTGGGTGCCTCCCAACTCGACCGCACCATCTGCGCCAGCGCTGGTGGAGAAGCACTGGCCCACACCTTTGGCGGCAAATTGGGCATGAAAGTGCAGCATTTCGCTGAGAGCAAACTCATTCTGATTTGGGGCAGCAACGCGATCACCAGCAGCATTCATTTTTGGCGCATCGCGCAAGAAGCCAAACGCCAAGGTGCCAAGTTGGTGTGCATAGACCCGCGTCGAACCGAAACCGCTGACAAATGCGATGTCCACCTCGCCATCAAACCCGGCACCGATGCGGCGCTGGCCTTGGCGCTGATGCACCAACTCATCACCCACGACTGGCTGGACCACGACTACATCAGCCAACACACCGTCGGTTTCGAGGCCCTGCGCGAACGTGCTTTGCAATGGCCACCCGAGCGTGCCGCCGAGGTGTGTGGCTTGAAGGTGGAGGACATCCGCCAACTGGCGCACGACTACGGCCACACCCAACCAGCCGCGATTCGCCTGAACTATGGGATTCAACGCTCGCGGGGTGGTGGCAATGCAGCGCGGGCGGTGCTGTGTTTGCCCGCACTCACGGGCGCTTGGCGTCACCGCGCGGGTGGCGTGGTGCTGAGCGCCTCTGGTCACGCCCTGCACAACGGGGTGGCTTTGCAGCGCCACGACCTGCTCACCAACCCACGCTCGCCCCTGATCAACATGAGCACGATTGGCGACGCCCTGAACACCCCGGGTTTGATCGAGGCGGTGGTGGTCTACAACAGCAACCCCGTGGCGGTAGCCCCTGAATCGGCCAAGGTGGTGCAAGGCTTTGCCCGCGAAGACTTGTTCACCGTGGTGCTCGAACATTTCATGACCGACACAGCTGACCACGCCGACTATGTATTGCCCGCCACCACCCAGTTGGAGCATTGGGACATCCACAACAGCTATGGCCACACCGATGTGCTGCTGAACCGCCCTGCCATTGCCCCCATGGGCGAGGCCAAAACCAACACCCAAATTTTTCGCGAACTCAGCCTTCGCATGGGACTGCACAACCCCTTGCTGCAAGAGGACGACGAAAGCCTGTGCCGCTTGGCGTTGCAACACCCGCGCAACCTGCAAAGCGCTTCTCCTGTGACCTGGGAGGCCTTGTTGAAAGACGGTTTTGCCCATTGGCCGGTAGCGGATGCGCCGTTTGCACACGGTGGGTTTCCGACGGCCTCGGGCAAGTGTGAATTCCTCAGTTCGAGCCTGCTCGCCCTGGGTCAAGACGGTTTGCCCGACTTCATCCCCAACTACGAGTCCCCCACGCCGCAAGACCGCTACCCCTTGGCGATGATTTCACCGCCTGCGCGCAACTTCCTCAATTCCAGCTTTGTGAATGTGACCAGCCTGCGCGACATGGAGGGTGAGCCCCTCCTTGAAATTCACCCTGAGGACGCAACCCTGCGGCAACTCCAAGATGGCGACATGGTGCGGGTGTTCAACGACCGTGGCAGTTATGCGTGCAAAGCCCACATCACCACCCGCGCGCAACCGGGCATGGTGGTGGGTTTAGGAATTTGGTGGCGCAAGCTCGGGGCCCAAGGCACGAATGTGAATGAACTCACGTCACAGCATTTGACCGACATGGGCAGAGCGCCCGTGTTTTACGACTGCGCGGTTCAGGTGGCCGCCATGCGCTGACTGGCGATTTGGCGCAGACCATCAAAGATCAGACTTTCGACCAATTCGAACTTGACCGACATGCTGGGCGCCATCTTCCAACCGGCGCCGCCGGTCATGTAGCACAGGGGTTCGTCATGGGTGCGCTGCCGCACATGCTGCACCATGCGTTCAATCGCGCCCGCAATCGCATAGGTGCCGCCACTGGTGAGCGCGTCGCTGGTGTTGGTGGGGAATTCGCAGACCTCGCCCGTGGGCACCCGCAAGCCCGCGGTGCCCGACTCCAGCGCCCGCAACATGATGCCGTGGCCTGGCAGGATGAAACCGCCTAAAAAATGCCCTTGGGCATCAATGGCCTCGACGGTCACTGCCGTGCCGACCATGACCACCACCATGGGACGCGGCGCTTGTCCGCTGGTCTGGTTTTTCATGCGGGCCAGCGCGCCAATCATGGCCACCCAGCGGTCTGCACCCAAGCGCGTGGGGTGGTCGTAGCCGTTGATCAAACCCGCTTCAGCGGCACCAGGCACCACCCAGCGCGGTGTCAAATCCCAATGTTCCATTTGCTCGCCCACACGGCGGCGCAATGCATCGCTGGCGACGATGCAACCCAGCATGTCGGACGGGGCTGGGATGTCCTTCCAATCTTGGTCGGCGAGCAAGTCGATGTGCTCCAAAAACACCGCACCCTGCGACAGCAGCTGGGCGTCGGGATGGGGGCTGTCGAACAAAGCCCACTTCAGGCGGGTGTTGCCAACATCAAGGGCGATGAATGTCATGGGTTGCAACCGATGAAAAGGTGGGCGGGATGATACCCACCGAACAGCCGGTCATTGGCCGCGCCAAGCCTTGGCAAATTGAACCACTTCGTCGGCCACGGTGTGGCAAGCCTGCAGGGCTTCTTGGGCGCCGGGGCTGCTGGGGTCTTGAAACGAGGTTTGCAACACATTCAAGGTCGCCCCAAACGGCGTGGGCCAGCCGCGCAAGCTGTGGATGATGTCGCGCATCGAGGACAAGGTGGTGCCCATGGCTTGCGCACCATAGGCACACACAATGCAGCCCACGGCTCGGCCGCTCAAATACACCTGGTCGTCTTTGTTCATGTCCTCGATGTAATCGATGGCGTTTTTCAACAGGCCTGAAATGCTGCCGTGGTAGCTGGGCGTGGACCAAATCACACCATCGGCACGGCGCAAGGCCGCGACCAAGGCCGCTTCTGCTGGGCTGCGTTCGGTGCGCCTGGGGTCATACAGCGCCAAATTCAAATCGGGGCCTGCGAACAACTGGGTCTCGCAACCCAAACTGGCGGCGTGGGCCAAAGACATTTTCAAGGCTTGTTCGCTGGCAGAGCCGTCGCGCAAGGTACCGCCGAGGCCGACGATGAAGAGAGGTTGGGTCATGGGTTAATCCAAATGGGGACGCATCACGGGGTAGCAAGCTTGCAAAGCCTGTGTGGCTTGCAGCACGAGTGCGTCGCCAAACATAGGGCCGACCAACTGCACGCCCATGGGCAGGCCCTGTGACGACAGGCCGCACGGCAGGCTGATGGCAGGTTGTTGGCTGAGGTTGAAGGGGTAGCTGAAAGGTGTCCAGCCTAGCATGGCTTCAGAGGTCATGGGGCTGTGGCCGGCGGGTCGCGCTTGGAAGGCGGTCACTGCGGTACTGGGTGTGAGGATCAGGTCGAAGCGCTGCATGAACTGGCGCAAATGCGAGCCCAAGACACCACGACGTTGGTTCAACACATGGATGGCGTTGACATCCAGCTTGGAACCCAGCTCGGCTTGCGCTTTGAAATCGGGGTCGGTCACCGCTTGTTGGGCAGGGCTCAAGCTTTGCCACACTTGGTAAGCACCGGCAAACCACAAACCGGTGGTGATGTCCAAAGGGTCTTCGCTCAAGGGGTCGACCTGCTCGACCACCGCACCCAAGTCGTACAAATGCTTGGCAGCTTGCGCGGTGGCGGCGGCAATCTCGGGATCGACATGCTTGGCGTAACCCAAGGTCGGCGAATACGCCACCCGCAAACCCTTCACACCTCGTTGCAAACCCGCCAAGTAGTCCATGCCGTCAAAAGGCAACGAGGTCCAGTCACGGGCATCGGGCTGGCTGATGGTGTTCATCAGCAGCGCTGCATCTTCGACCGTCATGGCGTGCGGCCCCAAATGCGCCACCGAGCCAAACGGCGACAAGGGGTAGGCGGGTACCCGGCCAAAGCTGGGCTTCAAACCCACGTTGCCGCAAAACGCAGCAGGGATGCGCACACTGCCCGCACCATCGGTGCCAATGGCCAAAGGGCCCAAGCCCGCCGTGACGGCAGCCGAGGCACCACCCGAAGAGCCACCAGGCGTGTGCGCGGTGTTCCAAGGATTGCGGCTGATGCCTGTGAGCAGTGAATTGGTTTCGCCTTTGCACCCAAACTCGGGCGTGGTGGTTTTGCCTAAGAGCACCGCACCGGCTTCGCGCAAACGTGCGGTGACCGGTGCATCCACCTCCCAGGGCTGGTCAGGGTTGACGGTTTTGCTGCCGCGCAAAGTGGGCCAACCCTGGGTGAGGATCAGGTCTTTGATGGACAGGGGCACGCCGTCCAGCGGCAAGACCGCCGCGCCACTGTGGCGGTGCGCTTGCCACCTGGCTTCACTGAGGTGGGCGCTGGCCAGGGCTGCTTGTTCGTCAACCAGGCAAAAAGCGTTGAGCAAGGGGTTGAGCCGTGCGATGCGCTCTAAGACCGCTTGCGTGACTTCCACGGGCGAGGCTTGGCCGCTACGGTAGAGCGCGAGCAACTCGGTGGCGGTGCAAGAGGTCAGCTGGGTCATGGTCGGTGGTCCTGAAGACTGGGGGCGCTGGCCAACAAGGCCTGGGTATAGGGGTGTTGCGGTTGGGCATACAACTGCGCGGTGGGTCCGTGTTCGACGATCTGCCCTTGGTGCATCACGATCACCTGGTCGCACAACTGCGCCGCCACCCGCAAATCATGGGTGATGAACAACAAGCCCAGCCCCATGCGGGCTTGCACCTCACGCAGCAAATCCAAAATTTGCGCTTGCACCGACACATCCAGCGCACTCACCGCTTCATCGGCCACCAGCACATCAGGCCGACAAGCCAAGGCCCGCGCCAAGGCGATGCGCTGGCGTTGGCCGCCGCTGAACTGGTTGGGATATCGCTGCCAGACGCTGTCGGGCAGGCGCATCTGCGCGAGCAAGCCGCGGGCGGTTTGCTCGGCCTCTGCGGCGGATTGACCGAAGTTGCGCGCACCCTCAACCATGGATTGGGCGATGGTCAGGCGCGGATTCAAGGAACGGTTGGGGTCTTGGAACACCACCTGCACCCGGTGGCGCAACGGGCGCAATGCCGCTTGGGTCAGGTGGGCGATGTTGTCCTTACCCCAAAAAACATCGCCCGCGCTGGGGTCGATCAGGCGCAGCACGCACCGCGCCAAGGTCGATTTGCCCGAACCCGATTCGCCCACAATGCCCACGGTCTCGCCCGCCCGCAGGCTCAGGCTGGTGTTCTGCAAAGCTTGGTGCGCGCCATAGCGCTTGCCCAGCGCCTGCACCCGCAGCACAGGTGCGGAAGTGGCTGCGGGTTTGGCGGGCGGCGGTGTCATGCTGGGCACCGCGGCCAACAGGGCACGCGTGTAGTCGGCTTGAGGCCGCCTGAGCACATCGTCGCGGCTGCCGATCTCCACCGGCAAGCCTTGGTGCATCACCAGGACCTGGTCGGCGATCTCGGCCACCACCCCCATGTCATGGGTGATGAACAGCACCGCGCTGCCGGTGTCTTGTTGCAACTGGTGAATGAGTTGCAAGATCTCTTGCTGGGTGGTGACATCCAAGGCGGTGGTGGGCTCGTCGCAAATCAACAGCGCTGGCTTCATGACCATGGCCATGGCGATGACGATGCGCTGGCGCTGACCCCCGCTCAACTCATGCGGGTAGCTGCGCCACATGCGCTCGGGGTCCGGCAAACGCACCGCGGTCATCATGGCCAGCACGGCCGCTTTGCGTTCTGTGGCTGATTGGTGGGTGTGGGTGCGCAGCACCTCGTCCACCTGGGCTCCGCAGGTCATGACCGGGTTCAAGGCGGTCATTGGCTCTTGAAACACCATGCCCATGACCGAACCGCGCAAGGCGCGCAAGCGGGCGCTGGAGGCTTTCAGCACGTCTTCACCTTGCAAATGCACAGACCCTTGTTGCACCTTCAACTCAGGCGCCAGCAAGCCCATGACCGTGGTGGCCAGCACCGATTTGCCTGAGCCTGACTCACCCACCACGCACAGGGTTTCACCGGCATTGATCTGCAAGCTGATGCCCTCGATGGCGTGGCGGCGGTCCGTCCCTGCAGGCAAGGCCACACTCAACTGGTCGATGGACAACACAGCGTTTGTCATCAGCCCACCCGCTTGGCCAATTTGGGATCGAGCACATCGCGCAAACCATCGCCCAACAGGTTGATGGCCAGCACGGTGGGCACCAAGAACAGGGCGGGGAACAACACATGACCGGGTTGCTGGCTGAACTGGGTGCGGCCCTCGGCCATGATGTTGCCCCAGGTGGGCACATCGGGCGGCAGGCCCAGCCCCAAGAAACTGAGGATGGCCTCGGTCAACACGGCCGAGGCCGCGACAAACGTGCCTTGCACCAGCAGCGGCGCCATGGCATTGGGCAGAATATGCCGCCACAAAATGATGGGCGTGGGCGTGGCCAAGGCGCGGGCAGCTTCCACATAGGGCTCTTCGCGCAGGGTCAGCACCAAGGAGCGCACCAAGCGGGTGACACGCGGCACTTCAGGGATGGCAATCGCGATCACCACGGTGGCCACATTCGCGCCCAGCGCAGCCACCAGGGCAATCGCCAACAGCACGGCGGGGATGGCCATCAAGCCGTCCATGATGCGCATGAGCACCATGTCCACCTGCTTGAAATAACCCGCCAACATGCCCAACAGGCCGCCAAGGGCCAGCGCCAGCAAGGCCGTGGCAACCCCCACCACCAACGAGATGCGCCCACCGAACAGCACACGGCTGTAGACATCGCGGCCAAAACTGTCGGTACCCAACCAAAACTGGTGCGCCACCAACTGCCCATCGGGCAAGGCAAACTCGCCCGCGCTGCCCAAGGCCTTGTTGATGTGGTTGGCGTCCATGGCCGCCGGGTCCACCGTACCCAGCCAAGGGGCCAGCGCAGACAGCAACACCATCAGGCCCAACACGGCCACGCCAAAGCGCACCGAGCCATGGCTCCAGAGTCGATCAGACAGCGCGGCCATCAGTGGCGAATCCTCGGGTCCAGCCAGAGGTAGCTGGTGTCGACCAGCAAATTGATGCCCACATAGCTGAGTGAGAACAACAGCACCAAGCCTTGGATCACCGGGAAGTCGCGGTTGAGCACCGCGTCCACCGTGAGCGAGCCCAAACCGGGTATGGCGAACACGGTTTCGGTCACCACCACGCCCCCAATCAAGAGCGCCACCCCAATGCCGATCACGGTGACGATGGGCACGGCCGCATTGGCCAAGGCATGGCGCAACAACACGGTGAAGTCGCTCAAACCTTTGGCACGCGCCGTGCGGATGAAGTCCTCACTCAGCGCCTCGGACACACTGGCGCGGGTGATGCGGGCGATCAACGCCACATAAATGGTGGACAAGGTGAGCCAAGGCAAGACCAGTTGCCGCGCCCAATCCCAGACGCCGTGTGCCTGCGGCCCAGTGAGCGGTTTGTAGCCCTGCACGGGCAGCCACTGCAGTTGCATGGCAAAGACATAGATCAACAGGTAGGCGATGACAAACACCGGCACCGAAAAGCCCATCACCGAAAACGCCGACAGCGCTCGGTCCAACCACCCCCCCATGCGCCAAGCGGCCAAGGTGCCCAGGGGCACGGCCAGCAGCACCGCCAACACCGCCGTGCCCAACGCCAGCGACAAGGTGGGCTCGACCCGCTGCGCGATCAGGGCCCACACTGGTTTGCCCAGGTAATAGGAATAGCCCAAGTCGCCTTGCAACACACGCCCCATCCAAATGCCGTATTGGCTGACCACAGAGCCGTCCAGTCCGAGCTGGCTGCGGATGTGGGCGATGTCTTCGGCGGTGGCGTTGTTGCCCGCAATCACTGCGGCGGGATCACCTGGGGCGAGACGCAGCATGAAAAAAACCACCAGCGACACCACCAGCAACACCGGCAGCACCGCCAACACACGCTTGAACAGAAAGTGCCGCATGTCAGCGCTTGGCCAGTCCCCACATCACCGGAATGCCCGGGGTCTGCAGCATGCCACTCACGTTGTTGCGCAGCACCGTGGGGTTGCGGTACTGACCCAGGGGCACAAAGGCCGCGGTTTCAAACACCACCGCCTGGATTTGCGAGGCGATTTTTTTCTGCTCGGCAGCGTCGTGGGCGCGGGCGAATTTGGCTTTGAACTCTTCAATGCGCGGTTCGTCTTGCCAGCCAAACCAGCCGGTCGCACCTTTGGCATTGAGCATGGCGCTGCTCAAAGGGCTGTCAATGTCTTGGGCGCTCCAGGTGGTGAAGAACATGTTCCACCCCCCTTGGGCGGGTGGGTCTTTTTTGGCACGGCGGGCCACCAAGGAGGCCCAGTCCATTTGCTGCACATCCACCTTGAACCCAGCGGCTTCAAGTTGCTGCTTGGCCACCAAGGGCAGCTTGGTGATGGCCGCCAAATCGGTGGGTCGCATCATGACGATGGGCGTGCCGTCATAGCCGGCTTCTTTCAACAGTTCGCGCGCTTTGGCCGGGTTGGCCACGCCAGTGAAACCGGGGGTGTTTTCATCGGCCAGAGGGGAACTGCAGGGGTAAATGCTGCGGCATGGGCGCACCAACTCGGGCACACCCACCTGGGTGTTGATGAAGGCTTGCTGGCCGACCGCCAGCATGGCGGCTTGGCGAATCTTGGGGTTGTTGAACGGCGCATGCAGGTGGTTGAAACGCATGACGTATTGAAAACCTGCGGGTGTGAAATCGTCCACTTTCACGCCTGCTGATTTCTTCAAGGTCTCGTACTGCTCGAAACTGGGCTGTTCGACCATGTCGACCTCCCCAGCCAAGATGGCATTGAACTGGGTTTGCGGGTCGCGGATGATGACCCATTCCACCCGGTCAAAGTTGACTGGACGCCCACCTGCCAAGCCGCTCGGGGCCTCGCTGCGCGACACGTACTTGGTGTTGCGCTCATAAACCGCGATCGAACCTGGCTTGAATTCATCGGCCTTGAAGATGAACGGGCCGGAACCGATGTGCTCTTTGATTTGCTCGGTCCCCGGTGTGGCGGCGATGCGTGCGGGCATGATGAAGGGCACATTGCTGGACGCCTTGCCCAGGGCTTCGAGCACGATGGCGCAGGGCTCTTTCATGACGAAGCGAAAGGTGCTGGCGTCCGGCGTTTCAATGCGGTCAATGAAATTGAACAACACGCCACCCATGGCGTCGCGGGTGGACCAGCGTTTGAGGGAGGCAGCCACATCCTCGCTGGTGACCGGCTTGCCATCATGGAACGCCAGGCCCGCGCGCAGTTTGAAGGTCCACAGCTTGCCGTCCTTGGAGGTGCTGTGGCTTTGCACCATTTGCGGCTGTATCTTGCCCTTGCCATCTTCGGAGAACAGGGTGTCGTAAATCATGTAGCCATGGTTGCGGGTGACGTAGGCGGTGGTCCAAATCGGATCGAGCACCGCCAGGTTGGCGTGCGGCACGAAGCGAAACACCTTGTTGGCAGGCAGGTTTTGCGCCCCAGCGGTGGCCCCCAGCAGACCCACGGCGCAAGCCACCAGCATGGTTTTGAAAAAACGTCGGCGCATCGCCATCCCCTTGTTCGCAAGCTACAGTTCAAAGCCCAATATAAGCGATTCCTTTTTGCAAGGCCTCCTGCATGGACATCACCGAACTCAGCGCCCGTCAACTCTCGCAAGCCCTCCATGCGAGGCAGGTGTCTTGCCGCGAGGTGATGCAGGCCTACCTGAGCCGCATCGAGCGCGTCAACCCGCGTTTCAATGCACTGGTGAGTCTGCAAGACCCAGTGTCTTTGTTGGCACAAGCCGACCAGGCTGATGCTGCTTTGGGCCAAGGCGTCTCCCAGGGCTGGCTGCACGGCATGCCGATCGCCTTGAAAGACCTGGTGGACGTGGCCGGCATCCCCACCACATGCGGCTCACCCCTGTTGCGCGACCATATTCCTGCCCAAGACGCCTTGCTCACCCAGCGTTTGAAAGCGGCTGGCGGCATCGTCATCGGCAAAACCAACACGCCCGAATGGGGCTTGGGCTCGCACACTTTCAACCCAGTGTTTGGCAGCACCGGCAATGCCTACAACCCAGCTCTGAGTGCAGGCGGCAGCAGCGGCGGTGCCGCGGTCGCCTTGGCCCAACGCCTGTTGCCGGTGGCTGATGGCTCGGATTTCATGGGCAGTTTGCGCAACCCCGCCGCTTGGAACCATGTGTTTGGTTTGCGTCCCTCGCAAGGCCGGGTGCCCGCCTTCCCGGCTGGTGACGTGTGGGTGAGTCAGCTGGGTACCGACGGTCCGATGGCCCGCAACATCCCTGACCTGGCGCAGTTGCTGGAAACCATGGCCGGCCCCGATCCCCGCGCCCCTTTGTCGCTGGCCAAGCTGCCCAAGGGTTTTGCGGCAGGGCTGAAGCCCGAGGCCAAGGGCCTGCGCATCGGCTGGCTGGGCAACCTGGACGGCTATTTGCCCATGGAAGCGGGCGTGCTGGACGCTTGTGAAAACGGCTTGAAACGATTGCAAGACCTGGGCTGTCATGTGGAGCCTGTGGCCTTGGGCTATCCCCCCGAATCAGTTTGGCAAACCTGGCTGGCTTGGCGGCGGGTGCTCACCGCCTCGCGGATCGCACCCATGGTCGCCAAGGGCCGCGAGATGCTCAAACCTGAAGCGCTATGGGAGTTTGACCAAGCCACTGGCATGAGCGCCAGCGACTTTTTACAAGCCAGCGTTGAGCGCACGGCTTTTTACCAACACATGCTGGGCTTGATGCAACGCTTTGATGTGCTGGTGCTGCCCAGCTGCCAAGTCTGGCCGTTTGACATCGAGATGCGCTGGCCGCAACAGATTCAAACCCCGAACGGGGCAGTGCAGATGGACACCTACCACCGCTGGATGGAGGTGGTGATTTACGCCAGCTTGTGCGGGCTGCCCGCGCTGAACGTGCCAGTGGGTTTCAGTGCACAAGGCCTACCCATGGGCATGCAGCTGATTGGGCAACCACAGGGCGAATTGGCTTTGTTGTCGCTGGGGCTGGCCTACGAGGAAGCGGCGAGCGATTGCTTGGCCGTCAAACCAGCTTGACCCTTATTTCAGCGCCCCTATCGCTAAGACGCCACAAGCTGCCCAGGCCAGCACCAAGCCTGCAGCCAACCAACGCAGCCGCGCTTGCAAGCGCGTGACGGCCGCGATCAAGGCGGCATTTTGCTCGGCTAACTCAGACAAGGCCTGCGCCATGTGCTGCTGGGCTGCCGCCAACTGTTCAAACTCGGTGGGGCCTTCAGCGCCCCCCGCACGGCGCTTGTCCATGAAGCCGCGCGCCTTGTCCAGCACCTGCGGTGCGTGCGCCAACACCTTGTCCCACGGGACAACCTTGAGGGCGGTTAACCATGACACTGCCATCTGCGGCTCCTAAGGGTGGGTGATCAGGGAGCCAGAAGCTTAACGGGGTTCACCAAGCCGTTGTCGCACACCACAAAAGCGGACTATGATTGACGTTACGTCAATTTGCGACCCAGCACTTCCTGGTCGCAAAGCCCCGTCTGTTCTGCAATTCCGCGGTTCGCCCCGCCCCCACCATGACCGATTTGTCCGCTGAATTCCAAGCCCTGGCCAACTACCGCCCCAAGCACAAGGTGCGCTTTGTCACTGCCGCCAGTTTGTTTGATGGGCATGACGCGGCCATCAACATCATGCGCCGCATTT
>JACCEB010267041.1_pt1 | contig 12205 bp, 9 predicted proteins | sample 7454761 | NCBI WGS metagenome assembly JACCEB01 (sample SAMN15323454, study PRJNA562643) | freshwater metagenome | isolation source: river surface water | place: USA:Blue River Watershed | collected 2017-08-18 | reverse complement strand
GCAACCCAGACAACCATGCCTATGTGTATGAAGTCTCCCAAGACAAATGGACATCGATTGCACCACTGCCAAGGCCCCGAGGTGCCGCCGCCGCTGTGGCCTTGAATGGCAAGCTGCACCTGATTGGCGGAGCTTCTTCCCCCACGGACGAGCGCGCCAGCGTAGGTTGGCATGAGGTTTACGATCCCAAAACAGACCAATGGTCGCGAAAAAAAGCCCTGCCTGGCGCGCGCGATCATGTAGGCTGTGTCGTTTACAAGGGCCGAATTCACGTCATTGGTGGTCGATTCAACACCTTCGAATACAACACCGACTTGCACCAGGTGTATCTGCCAGAAAGAGATACTTGGGAAAACCTTGCGCCATTGCCAACAGCGCGTTCAGGCCATGGCTTGGTGGTTTACCGTGATCGCCTTTTTGCCATGGGCGGAGAAGGCGGAATCATCAACCGGCCCGGACAACAAACGGTGTTTGGTCAAATGGAAAGTTACGATCCTGCCACTAACACATGGCAATCACATGCAGCCATGCCTATCCCACGCCATGCCGTGGCGGCCGTCACCATCGGTGATTGGATTTATGTGGCGGGTGGTGGTGCTGTATTGGGGGGCAGTGTGCAATCTGCTGTGCATGAGGCGTTTAGTTTGAATTGAATTGAAGTCAATGATGGCATTAAACCGCCATCGCTTGACCATTTAACACCAAGCTCACCTCAGGCGCCAAGGACTGCCCCAAGGCGGCGTGCAAGTAGCAGGTGCGCGCCGACATTTGCATGAGTCGTTCCATCACCTCGTCTGTTTCCTCGGTGTGAACGAACACGTGGGTGTCCAAAGGCTGGGCCTGAGCCACACCCGATTCAATGCGGCAAGGGCTAAGCTGCACCATGCGCAGCGCCCTGACTTTCATGTGATGGTGCTCTACGTAGCGCAGCAACTGCGTCATGAAACAAAACGCAATACCTGCATAGGCATGCGCCAGTGCGCTGGGAGCTTGGTCGCCAGTGAGGCGGTCATCGCTTTGAATGGCGAATGCAGAACCGCCCAGCCGGTTGGCCCAAGTAACGCTGTGGCCCAAACCACCCGCCAACTCACTATGACCATGAATGGGAATGTCCACCCGACCCGACTCCCAGCCTGAAGGCGAGGTGGGGTTTTTAACTTCTACAGGCTGGGTTTTGCTCACGATGTCTTGCAACATTTGGGCATTGGCTGAGTTGGCCAGCGGGGTGGGTGCCTGAGACCAAGTTTTGAAGGGGTCATCGACCGTGGCCGTGCTAGAGGCCAATTCGCGCAACGTGACGCGCCGGCCATTAGCGTACAACGCAAAGGTGTTGTGCAAAGGCGTGGTCCATGAAGCCAAAATGGGCGAAGCTGCCACTGCCTGCCGCACCAGGCCCTGCACCTGCTCGGCAGACGCTGAACTTTCAGCCCTAACCTGGAATCGGGGCGCACAGGCATGGCCTACGCCAGTACCTTTGAAAAAAGAGCCCTCGAACATGTAGTCGTTTTCCAGGCTGCTGCTCAAGTTGCTCAGAGTCATGTTCTGAGCATCTGCCATCTCTCTTATGCGTTGCAGCAGATCGGCTTGCAAGCCGGCCGACATGTAGCCCAGCGGAAACGGCGCGAGGTCGGTGCCTTTGAGCGCAGGTCCTTCGTCACTGACCATGCGCCAGCTCGAACCCGCCTGCCCTTCTTTCACCACCGCTTCTTTCTGATGCCCACCCATGGCGCGTGCATGCGTGATGAACACATCTTGGGCGTCATGGACACTCAGCACGCCTGGGCGGCTCTGTCCTGCTTGGGTTTTGAAGCAAAGTGGATAGCCATGGCCATCAATAGAATCGGTGCGGTGAATGCTTTCGGCCATGTTCAAATCTCGCCTGTGTACTCACCGCGAGCGGGGTAATCTTTCTGAATCGCGAAGTCGACGGCTGCAAGCAAATCGCCAAAGGACGGACGCGCGAAAGGCATGGTTTGCGTCGATCCATAGTAGAGGGTTTGATCTGGCTTGATGAGAAAAACCCCAGGCTCGCTGAACAAGGCTGGCTCTTCCAATCCAATCGAAGTTTTGCCCTTGGATGTGCTGATGTACAAGCCCCATTGCCTGGCCAAGCCAAGATCCAAACCGTAGGCAAACTCAATGAAGCGGCCTTGCACCTTATCGGCCATGGCCTGACCCCGTGTGACTTCATCGCTGCTGATGGCAACGATTCGCACACCCCGTTTTTGGAACTCTTCTCCCAAGCGCTCCAACTCCAACAAATATTTGGCGCAAATGGGGCAATGCAGGCCTCGATAAAAAACCAGCAAATCGAAACGCTCGCCCGAGTTTTGACCGCTGACATAGCGACCACCGGAAGTCAAAGCCAAATCAAGCGCAGGCACAGTTTGACGGGGCATCAAAGCAACAGGGTTCATGGCAACTCCAAAATTAAAAAAGATGATCGCATGTTGCTGTACGATTCGTTCAGTAAAATTCTTTTTTTGATGCAAATCGTTCAAATGAACACCCGACTCGATCGTCTCTCCGCTTTGCTTGAAGGCGTCGCACCTGTCTTCAGCGTCATCGAAACGATGGCGCAGTTAAGCGCTTCAGACCACACCGCCCCACAGTTCGACCCCAGCCTGGTGATGGTGATCCATCCATTGGGAACCGAGCATGAATCTCACCCTCATCAACCCACACCGGCGCGCCCAAGCCTGTGGATAGGTCACTTGTCGCACTGGGCCGCTTTGAATGCCAAGCAATTGGCAAAGACAAGGGCGCAAATCTGCATTCGAGCCCAATTGACAGGACCATTAGGTCCCTTGTTAATGGAAGAGTTTGCGCAGCCGACAGACCTGCTTACCGACACCCATGAAACGGCGTTGTCCGTGCCCATGACCCTGATTCAGCAAGAGGTCAGCCACCCTCGTTGCGGCCAACCTGCCCTGCTCAAAAGCGCAGGCGACATTCTTTTCATTGGCATCTTGCGACATCTGGTGGCCAACCCAAACCCAGATCGACCAGGACTTCTGCATGCGCTGTCTGACGTGCGCATTGCCAAGGCTCTCGTGGCCATGCATCAATCACCCCATTTCAATTGGAACTTGTCGGCTTTGGCTCTGGAAGCGGGCATGTCACGCACTTCATTTACCACGGCCTTTAAAAAAGCCATGGACAAAACACCGGGCAAGTATTTGGTGACGCTTCGATTGGCTTTGGCCCAAAGAGCTCTGGAGAGCGGCAAATCAGTGAAAGAAGCCGCCAGAATTTCTGGGTATCGAAACCCTGCATCCATTGCCAGGGCTTTGAAGTCCAATGTCGCTCAAAAGCGCTAGCCGCCAATCTCTAATCGATCACGGCAACATCTGATTCACACCTCTAACGATGGCCGCTGCATCAACACCAAAATAATCACGCAATGCGGCCCGAGTGTCGCTCCGACCAAATCCATCTGTTCCTAAAGTTTTATAAGTTCGACCTTCAGGCACGAAAGCTCTAACGCATTCGGTCACAGCGCAAACATAATCTGAAGCTGCCAATACGGGCCCTTTGCGTTGAGATAGCAAGTTCGTTAGGTAGGGTAACTTGTGAGTACCGTCGTTAGAGCATGCCCGACCATCACGGGCCAACTCACTCCAACTTGTGACACTGATTACCTCGACATCGATACCTTGTGCCAGCAAAGTCTTGGCTGCGATTAGAACTTCTAACAAAATGGCACCCGATCCCATCAAAGTCACACATTGTTTTGGGTTGCCGTTTTGAGGACTGAAGTTAGCAAATTGATATGCGCCACGCAACACGCCCTTGGCATTTTCCAGTGAGATGTCTGGATTCGCATAGTTCTCATTCATCAAGGTGACGTAATAAAAAACATCGATCTGTTGCTCAACCATTTCACGCATGCCTGCGTCCAAAATGATCGCCAGCTCGCCTGCAAAAGCCGGGTCATACGCTTTGCAATTGGGAATGGTTGCAGCCACCAAATGACTGCTGCCATCTTGATGCTGCAATCCTTCGCCACCCAATGTCGTTCTGCCAGATGTTGCGCCCAACAAAAAGCCTCGGGCTCTTTGATCAGCCGCAGCCCAAATGGCATCGCCCACTCTTTGGAACCCAAACATGGAGTAATAAATATAAAACGGCAACATGGCAAAACCGTGCACGCTGTAGCTGGTGGCTGCGGCGGTCCAACTTGCAAGCGCACCCGCTTCGCTGATGCCCTCCTCCAAAATTTGGCCATCCAATGCTTCCCGGTAACTCAACACAGAGCCAATATCTTCTGGCGCATAGGCTTGCCCGACACTGCTGTAGATTCCCACTTGCTTGAACAGATTGGCCATTCCAAAGGTACGCGCTTCATCTGCCACGATGGGAACCAGGCGTTTTCCCAAAACAGGATCTTTCAACAAGTTAGCCAACATGCGCACAAAAGCCATGGTGGTGCTCATCTCTTTGCCTTCTGCTGCAATCGCAAACTGGGCATATGTCTCTAATGGGGGAACCGGCAAAATCGCGCAATGAGTTTCGCGCTTGGGCATGCTGCCGCCTAGATCTTGGCGATGCTTCAACAGGTATGACATCTCTGCGCTGTCTGGCTCAGGTTTGTAAAACGCCAAACTTTTTGCTTGGTCATCTGTGAGCGGCAAATTGAATCGATTGCGGTATTCAATCAATTCTTGTTCATCAAATTTCTTATGGCTGTGCGTTGTCATCTTTCCTTGGCCGGCGCTGCCCATGCCAAAGCCCTTTTTGGTGTGCGCCAAAATCACAACGGGCTGCCCTTCATGCGCAAGCGCGGCAGCATACGCGGAATAAATTTTCACGACATCATGTCCGCCGCGTTTTAAGCGATCAATTTGCTCGTCGGTCATGCCTTCTGCCAAGCGTTTCAATTCTTCATTTTGTCCGAAGAAATTTTCGCGGTTGTACCGGCCATTCTTTGCAGCAAATGTTTGCATTTGCCCATCGACAGTTTGGGAAAATGCCTTCAGCAAGGCGCCCGTGGTATCGCGTGCAAACAAGCCGTCCCAGTCACTCCCCCACACCAACTTGATGACCTTCCAGCCAGCGCCAGAAAAAAGTTTTTCCAGCTCATCAATGATTCGCCCATTGCCTCGAACTGGGCCATCTAAGCGCTGCAAATTGCAGTTGACCACCCACACCAAATTGTCTAGCCGTTCGCGTGCAGCCAAGGTCAGCGCACTCATACTCTCGGGTTCGTCCATCTCACCATCACCAAAAACGCCCCAAACTTTTCGGCCCTCGCATTGCAACAAATTTCGGTGCGTTAAATAGCGCATGAATCGAGCGTGATAGATCGAGCTGATCGGTCCCAGCCCCATCGATCCCGTCGGAAACTGCCAAAAATCAGGCATCAGCCAAGGATGCGGATAACTTGACAGTCCGCGCGCACCGGCTTTGTCCGAATTGATTTCTTGACGGTAATGCAACAAGTCATCTTCCGTTAAACGCCCCTCTAGAAACGCTCGCGCATAAACACCAGGCGCACTGTGCGGCTGAAAAAATACCAAATCGCCCCCGTGTTCTGGGGTGCGTGCTCGAAAGAAATGGTGAAAACCAGTTTCAAACAAATCTGCAACGCTCGCATAGCTTGCAATGTGCCCACCTAATTCACCGTAGGCTTGATTGGCGCGAACAACCATGGCCAACGCGTTCCAACGCATGATGGACGTCAAGCGCTCTTCAATTTGAATGTCGCCAAGAAACTCCGGTTGGTCTTCAACAGAAATGGAGTTGGCATAGGGTGTATTAAGGTCAGGCTGCCAACCGGTCCGGTGCTGCCGCGCAAGCACAGTCAAATTGTTCAAGATTTGATTCACACGCTCTGGCCCCTCATTGGCAAGCAAAGACAACAAGGCGTCTCTCCACTCCGCGGTTTCGTCTGGGTTGGCGTCTTGAGCTAATTGGATAGGGTGTATTGGAGCGTTCATGCACAGAACTTTAATTGCCAAATGACAAAATTAGCTATCAAGTTCACCTACCAAATACTTTATTTAAAGCATAAAATGCCAATAAATTTAAATTAACGGCATATGAATTTAGATAAAACCGATTTACGCATATTGGATCATCTGCAGCGCGACGGAAGTTTGAGCAACGTTGAACTCGCTCGAAAAATTGGTCTTTCGCCATCCCCTTGCCTTACCCGAGTCAAAGCGCTGGAGACTGCAGGCGTGATTGAAAAATATGTGGCACTGGCAAACGCAAGTGCTTTGGGTTTAGGCCTCACCGTTTTTATTTCAATCAGCCTCAAAACCCAAAGCAAAGAAGCTTTAGCAAACTTCGAAGCTCACATTGCCCAACATGATGAAGTGATGGAGTGCTATTTGATGACGGGAGACAGCGACTACTTATTGCGCGTAGCGGTCAAAGACATGCAAGCGCTGGAAAAATTTATATTGGAGCAACTCTCACCCATTCCGGGCGTTGAGAAAATCAGATCCAGCTTTGCACTCAAACAGGTGCGTTACAAAACGGCGCTGCCTTTGGGCTTGGGTTAACTGTCCCCTATCACGCTACAAGCTGCAACTAGCAGCTTGCATCATGTTGGATCATTCAATCGCATAGGGCGTTGAATAGGCAGAGAGTATTTTTTCTGCTTCATTTCTATCTGTAGGTGACGCATTTTTGAGATGAACAGTCATCGCAAGTCCACTGCCACCCGTATTCACGATGTCCAAATTCCATTGGCAAGCCAAGGGTTTCAATGCATTTTCAAATTCGCGCTTGGCTGCATCCATCTGAAGCACATGCTTCATGGGCTTTCCAACAGACGTGAGAGGCAGCTTATCGAGAATCACGATCTCTTTAGGAACAGCAGGACGCTCTGGAATACGCTCGGTTGCGAATGCAAGCAATTCTTCTGCACTGATCTTTGCACCTGGATGCAACTCGACATAAGCAATCGGCAACTCTCCCGCATGGGTGTCGGGCTTGCCAACGGCAGCCGCAATGGCCACCGATGGCGATTGCATGAGCGCTTCTTCAATCAATCCAGGTTCAATGTTGTGACCGCCACGAATAATCAAATCTTTTTGTCTTCCACTGATTCGCAAATAACCGTCGGCATCCAAGCTACCAAGGTCGCCCGTGACAAAAAAACCGTTTTCTAAAAAAGCACCTTTGTTTTGCGATGGATCTAAGTAACCCCCTGCCACGCCTGGACCACCGACCAAGATCATCCCGATTTCATCCATGCCACATTCACGTTCAATTTCACCGCCCTCTTTCATTTTTACAATTCGAATTTTCATGTAGGGCACGCGAATACCCGAACAACGCGTCCGCACTTCACCGTCGCGTGGATCAAGTGATACATGACTGGTGTTTTCGGTGAGGCCATAACTTTGCAACACCTGCGCGCCGGTGATTTGCGTCAGACGTTCTTGAATGGCTGGCGCCATTGCGGTTGAACCTGTTGCAAAGTAAGGCCGCAATGAAGTGATGTTTTCTGTGGTGGGCGGATTTTTGGCAAGAACGGACAAGGTTGTGGGCACACCCGACACTTGAGTGATGCCAAAGCGTTCGATATAACGCCAATAGTTGGCCATGTAAGTTTTGTCACGCGCACCAAAAATACTGGGTATCACTGCGGTGTTGGCGTTCGCAGTACTGACCAACCCACGCACCAGCAATCCACCGATGTGAAATAGCGGTGTGTCCGATAGAACAACATCATGGCGCGTGAATGCCAAACCATGGTTGGCCGCCCATTGTCGATACACCATGCCGCCGTGCAAGATTTTGACAATTTTGGGATGCCCTGTTGTGCCACCAGAATGCACATAGCATGCAATGGTGTCGCGCTTTGCAGTGGGTCGATCAAAGGTCAATCGATCACCCGGATGTTTTTCAGCTTGCGTTAACAAGTCATGTGCTGCAGGGAGGCTAAAAGCCTCGTGCAGCGTTAAAACTTGAGGCGGATTTTCTATACTTTGAATAGCCGCACTCACATTTTCCCAAATGGAAAATCCAGGCGTTGGGCCTAATGCAATGACCAATTTAACTTTTGCGCGCTGCATCAAGTCACTCAAAGCATGCGCATCCAGCATCCAATTGATGGGGAACAAACGCACAGCAAGCAAGCCACCAATCATGGTTGCAAACAATCCTGGAACAGTGGGTGTGATGACTGCAACGACATCATCGGCACCGAGCCCACTTGCACGCAATAAATTGGCGCATTGAATAGAGCGTCTCTCAAGTTCAGCAAATGTCCATGTTTTCACTTCACCATCGATATTGCCGTTGTGTGTGATGTGCAAGGCAATTCGATGGGGGTCGTCACGGCAACCATCCAACAGATTCAAAGCGAAGTCCCATCGCTTAACGCGCTCTTCGAGGGGAGTTTTTTCGATGGCTTCAATATCGGCCAGATTGCGAAGTGGTTCGTAGTGTTCTTTGATGACACCTGAACTGAAAAGATTTGAATTCATAAAGCCTCAACCAATGCCAAAGTACGTTCTGCCAATCGCACGTTGGCGTAATCAACCATCATTCCCTGGTATTTCACAGCGCCAACTCCCCGCGCCTCGCCTTCGCGAAATGCTGCAATCATGCCGCGTGCGTATTCAATTTCTTCTGCGCTTGGAGAAAAAACCTCGTGCATCACATCCACTTGCGTGGGATGAATCGCCATCTTGCCCACAAACCCCAATTCGCGTGCAATCAAGCATTCTTCCCGCAGCATCTGCGTATCTTTCAGATTCATAAATACGCCATCCACTATCCACTCAAGCCCCGCGGCGCGTGAATCGACCACCAATTTGCTGCGTGGATAGTTCAATGCCAAACTGCGCGGCGTCCAGCGCCCGCCCAGGTCCACCATGAAGTCTCCTTCTTCGGCACTGGCCAATGCCATGCCACTGACTCGCTTTGAAGACTTGGCGATATCAAATGAATTGCGCAAACCCAAACAAGTTTCAATCATCGGCAGGATCGATAAACTTCCAACGGCGACACCCGCTTTGATTTCAATCTCTTGCAAGGCCTTAGACACTGTTTCAATGTCTTGCGCATCGTCTGCTTTGGGCAATGCAACACCCGCTACGTTGACCAAAGATTGGTTGGCAAGGACGCCCAAATCAGCCAAATAGTCACCCGCACGTGGATTGCTAATTCGCAAATACATGGGCTTTTTTAAACCCAATGCCAATGCCTGCTGAACATTTTTTCTGGCTTCATCTTTTGCATTCAACGGAACAGAATCTTCCAAGTCAAAAATCATCGCATCTGCCGCGCCGAGTTGTGCCTTCGACAATAACTCTGCTCGACTTCCAGGGGCAAACAACAATGTTCGGTACAGTTTTTTTGTTTGGGATGCCATGGTTTATTTTCCCTTCCAAACTGCTGGACGTTTTTCTAAAAATGCCTGTGGGCCTTCTTTGGAGTCTTCTGTGGTGTAAAGAAAAGACGCCATATCTTGCTCTAGTCGCAGACCATCAGCAAGCGTCAAATCGGCGCCTCGATGAATGGCGGCTTTGGCCGATCGCACAGCAACAGGCGCATTCTCCGCCATCATCCCAGCCAACTTCAAAGCTTGTTCAATCAATTCGTTTTGAGGCACCACATATTGAACCAATCCAATGGACAAAGCTTCGGCCGCTGTAACGGTACGACCCGTCAAAATCATATCCAATGCGCGCGCAGTGCCTACACGTCGGGACAAACGTTGGGTACCGCCATTGCCTGGTATCAAACCCCGCTTGACTTCACCAAAAGCAAAACTCGAATGTTCAGCAGCAACAGCGAAGTCGCACAACAAGGTCAATTCAACACCACCACCAATTGCAAGGCCATTAATGGCGGCAATGATGGGCTTGTCGAATGCGGCAATGCCTTCGCCTTGCTCCCAACGATAGCGCTTCATTTCTGCAATGGGAATATTGGCGTTCGTCGCAGCAAACTCACGCAAATCCATGCCTGCTGAAAATGCTTTCTCGCCCGCGCCTGTCAAGATAACCGCGCCGACTTGCGCATCACGCTTGAGTTCATCCAAAGCCGTGCGCAATTCGCCACGCATCTTCATGTTGATGGCGTTCATGGCCTCGGGACGATTGAGTGTCAAGATGGCGACACGACCGCGAAGTTCTTGACTGATTGTTTCAAAAGTATGAATAGTCATAGCACTCTTTTTTTTAAACAAATGTAGAATAACCCAAACACGCCCGTCTCTGTGTAGCGTGCCTTACATCACACATTATGAATTTTGGCAATACAAGTGATCAGGAGCTCATGCTCCAATCTGTACAAACATTGCTTGGCGATGTTTGCACCATGGAATACGCCGCCAAGTGCGATCTCAACTACACACCCCCTAGAGAAGCTTTCAACGCCATGGCTCAAAACGGCTGGCTGGGGCTCATTGCACCCGAGTCATTTGGTGGCGCAGGCGGCTCCCCCACCGATTTGGCCTTGCTTCTAGAAGAAACCGGACATCATTTTGAAGAACTTGGACTGTGGCTGTTCAGAAACTTCACTTATGGTTGCTATGCAATACTCAAGCACGGCACCGAAGAACAAAAACAACGTATCGTGCCCCGCACCGCCAAGGGTGAACTTTCTTTTGCATTTGCTTTGTCTGAACCCGATTCAGGTTCGGATGCTGCAGCGCTCAGAACCCGCGCAGTTGCAGACGGCGACGGGTTCATCATCAATGGTCGCAAGCAGTGGACGTCGGGAATGGATATTTCCGACTACGTGTTGCTAGCCCTTCGCACCAATGACTTGGGCAAAAAACAATTAGGCATCAGTACTTTTTTGGTCGATACCACACTCCCAGGCATCGAAGTTCGCAAGATCCCCACATTGGGTCAACACTCTATTGGCACCACTGAAGTGACATTCACCGACGTGCGCGTCCCCAGCACCGCGTTGCTAGGTCAACTCGATCACGGATGGGCTGTTTGCGAAGATACATTGCGTTATGAACGTCTGTGTTTATCTGCTGTGCGCATTGGTGCGGCGCGACGCGCATTTGAATATGCGTTGGATTACGCCAAAACACGCCACCAATTTGGCAAGCCCATTAGCAGCTTCCAAGTCACGCAACACAAATTTGCAGACATGAAAGTGATGCTAGACACTTCCTTCACCATGATCCGCCGTTATGCTTGGCTCATGGAAAACGGCAAAGCAGAACGCGCCGATACAGCCGTTATCAAGTACTACATCGGCGAGTCATACAAAACAATTGCCGACATGTGTTTGCAAATTTTGGGTGGCTATGGCTACAGCATGGAATACCCCATGCAACGTTTCTTCAGAGACTCACGCCTGGCAACCATTGGTGGCGGGACCTCAGAAATTCAAAAAAATATCATTGCATCCACATTGGGAATTTGAATTTTTGAAGCCATTCGCGTTGTTGCCTACATTTGATTGCGCTTACGCAATCATTTAATCTATGCTGATGCCTGCTGCTTTTGAAACTTCATTCCATTTTTTAAAGTCAGCTGCAATCATCTGACCAAATTCTTCACTCGAATTGGGTTTAGCGTCGCCGCCCATCTTTCGCATCGCGTTTTGATACTCGGGCATTTTTAAAATTTCGTTGAATGCACTTTCGAGTCGCTTCACCATTGCAGGTGGTGTTCCTGCTGGAACTGCTGCGCCCGTCCAGTTGCGCAAAACAATGTCAGGGTAACCCACTTCAATAAAGGTAGGGACATTGGGCAAATCGAGTGCGCGTGTAATGCCTGTCACGGCCAATGCTTTGAGTTTTCCCTCTCGTATTTGGCCGATGGATGCGGACAAATCGGTCATGGCAAACTGAACTTGCCCACTCAAAACAGCCATGCTCATTTCTGCACCACTGCGATAGGGAACGTGGACCATATTGAGCTGCGCTTTGGTTTGAAGCAATTCACCCAAAAGATGAGCAGAATTACCGATGCCCGCAGAGCCATAAGAAATTTTTCCAGGATTGGCACGCGCGTAGGTCACAAACTCTGGAATTGTATTTGCTGGAAAAGATGTGCCTGTCACCATCACAGAGCAAATGTCAGATGTTTGAACAATTGGAACAAACGATTTGACTGGATCATAGCCAGGGTTTTTCATCGTTGCGGGTGCAATTGCATAGGTGGAGACATTGCCAATCAGAATGGTCCGGCCATCCGCAGGAGAGTTAGCAACAAAACGTGCGCCAATGGCACTGCCCGCACCTGGTTTGTTTTCAACGATCACTGTTTGTTTG
>JACCEB012143828.1_pt1 | contig 12208 bp, 32 predicted proteins | sample 7454761 | NCBI WGS metagenome assembly JACCEB01 (sample SAMN15323454, study PRJNA562643) | freshwater metagenome | isolation source: river surface water | place: USA:Blue River Watershed | collected 2017-08-18 | reverse complement strand
CTTTCCCCCCATTGAAAAAATTGCTACAATGTTGAGAATAGAGAGAAGCGACACTTAGTATAACTGAGTTCCCAGTGTAAGCCCCCACAAACCAATACGAAGTATAGCATTGTAAAAATTTCACAGTCAATAGATCTTAATAAAAATCTTAGTCAACTATTATTTCAAGTTTATAAAATGTTAATAAAAATATTTTTTTGCGTTTTGCGTTTTTGCGATCAGCTGCAAAATCAGATTTCTAAAAATGTTAATAAAATTTTTATATGTATGATACACACCTGTAGAAATTCGGACATTTCGGATAGTGCGCCCATGTTTGTGATGCATATCACATGGTTTTTTGAAATTAGTTTTTAAATTGTCCCTAATGTCCGTTTTTCGACTTGATTTTTGTCAGTCCCCTCATGTAGAGTTAAGGTATTAGATAGAAAGAGAGGTTAGCAAATGACTAACACAACTAAAGTAGACACAATGGATTTCTTAATTGAAAATGATATCTGCGTAACAGATAATATCTGCGTATTCTGTTCCCTCCGCATGGATGGATGGGATAGTATCTGTCGCAGATGTCGCGACTATAAAGGCGTGATGAGCGTCTATCAAGCCGTAGAGGTCTACGGCACAGACATAATCGGTCTGTGATAGACATCACACCGAATAGACTTGCAAAACTTAATAATGTATGAAATGATTATCTTAATAAACGAAAGGAGCAGAAATGCTTACTCAAAACACATTAGACAAAATTGTATATGAATATCAACACGGAGGTGTTAAGGGTAACCACCCTGAACTAACCACCTACGAGCGTAAGGCTCTTCTAAAGTATCTCTTTAGACTACCTACCTATTGCTCTTGCTGTGTGAGGTAACTCACACACAAAACACACCCTCTAGGGTTGCAAATGTCACCGCCCTAGTGTAGTCTTACAGACATAACAAAATAACTACTAAAGAAAGAAAATAAATAAATGACTATCACTTACTCAATCTGGCAAGGCTCTCGCCTACTATCTATTGACAATGTTGCAACAGATACAAAACAAATAGACCACTTAATAAATTCGCTAAACGCTAGCGATTTAGGTAAGAAAGTAAAGTTTTCCGCTAATGTAATGAAAGTAGAGGTTAAGTAAATGACTAAATGGGATACAATTCAAGCAGATGTAGCAGATGCCTATCGTCACCTAGATGATGTAGAAGAAAACACAGAAGATGTTTTCGATGATGAATTTGGTTTCTCTAAGGCTATACAGATAGACCACTTAACAGATGATGAACTAGATGAAGTCTTTAATATGTTTGGAGATAAGTAATGAATAGACTACTAACCACCGCCGTACAATTAGCGCTAGTAGGTGGGGCGCTAATTCTAGGGCGTATGATGTGGGCGGATCTAAAACAAGATGTGATAGACACCATAAAAGATTTGCGAAAGTAATCGGCGTGTCGGCTTGACAAAATCAAGCTGGCCCGCAAATACTGCGGCGTCGGGCGTGTCGTTACGTAATCGTTATCAAAAGCCCCAAATTCTACGGCGTGTCGATTTGACAGACAAAACGGACATTTTGATGTGATGTAAAACACATGGCTTGAGCGTCTCAAAGTATGGAATTACTGGCTAGTAAATTGAAAAATGTCAGACCCCTAGGCTATAATATCTACATAACGAAAAACGAAAGGCGGACACCATGTCAGCAAATGTATACTCAGTCCAGAACCTACTAGTAGGTAAGCAATATTTCTCAAAAACACTTGAAGGAATTATAATTAACGCAGAACCTCACCCTAAAGCGGTTTGGTATGAAGGTTGCGATTCTTACTTAGTAGAAGTTCAACCTAAAAACTCAATTTCAACAAAGTTTCGCACAGTTGCAGTAAAGGTAGGTGAATAATAATGGGATACATTGAAATTTTTAGAATGGATGAAGAGGGTGCTGGCTGGGTAGATTTATCCGAAGCCACTCCCGAAGAAATCTTAGATTTAGAAATCGGACTATTTCAGGAAGGTGCTCTCTAATGAATTTAGAAGAATTTAAGGCTCATGTCCTTGCGACACGCCAACAGTCAAAAGCCGAAGCCTTGTCAGTGCTATCTGCTACAATTTCAACAACAACAGGAAAGGAAAACTAATGTCAGACTTAAAAGAAATTATCGCCGTTGCTTGTGATGAATGTGGTGGGGCTGGATTCCTATTTTGGGGAGATGAAAACAATTATGATGTGGAAGCCTGCGAGTGTGCTCTAGATGATTGGAATATCTAATGTATAAAATAACTTGCCAATATGATTTCGAAGAGTCACCTCATTGGTCTGCTACATATGAAAACGAATTCGGTGCGTGGGAAAACTTTTTCAAATTCACCGATTGGGGAATGGCTAACGAATATTCAACAGTTAATCTCTACACGCCAACAGGCAAATGCTATACAAAAGTTTTTTATCGAGATGGAAGAGTACAGGTGAAAGCATGACAATGACACGAAAGCACTTTGAATCTATTGCTGAGATTCTTAAATATAATTCTAATAAAACTCATCCCGCTGTTTTTTCTAAAATGGTTTTGGATTTTGCTGAATTATGTGCAAAAGAAAATCCTAATTTTAATGTTCAAAAGTTTCACGAGGCTAGCGGTTATTCCGTTCCTAATTTTAATTCGAGGGGATAAAATGGCAACAGAAAAAGTAAAGCGTGTTCAAGAGTTGCGCCGAAGTAATGCAGCAACTCCGATCCCATCTAAGAAAAAATATAAAAGAAAAACAAAACATAAAAAAGAAAAATATTTAAAAACTTATTGTGATCTTGTAGCTCCATTTTTTAATTAGTTGAAATTTCAACCAAATGCCCGCAAAGGCGTGGGGGTTATCCACAATTTACGGGTACCTGTGGAAAACCCTGGATTTTGTGAGGTTTATCACAAAAGCTGCGACACGCCGATAATGGATTATGAAATGTCGGTGGCTTGCAGTATAATACTCGCATAACACAAACGAAAGGTAACAAATGCTAAAAGAAAAAATCACAGTAGGCGAAGCCGTTGATTTAATTCATGACTCTATCATGAACTTTGAGGATGGTCTATCACCTGAAACCATCTCTAAACTAATCTATTCAATCAACAATGAGATTCAGATTCGTGACTACTTGCTAGGTATTCCTGCAACCTTCCCAATGGATACATGCAAGGCATTCCTGTCTTATATTGCTGATTCAGTAGATGGTGCAGAGCGTTACTCTTTGCAAACTATCTTGTCTTGCTATTTCTTTGAGACAGAGGATATGGAATTGTCTGCTTTATTTCTTGCTTCTGCATTAGATATCAAATCAGATTATTCTCTTGCGCTACTAATTAAGCGAGTAATCGAGGCACAATGGCCTTCTAGCGCTTTCGTACAAATGCGTAGCGAATTGCATGAAAAGGTTATTGAGGGTCTAGAGGACATGCACGACAATCTAATCTAATTGTATGGGGGTACTGGCTATGTCAGTACCCCCTGCTATAATCTCTCAACAACTACAAACGAAAGGCAATAAAATGGGACACACAACAGCATTAGCACTTGCAGAGGACTTATCATTAGAGGCAGGGCTAGCCTATCACTTACAGGCTAATCATTACCCGCCCGTTCCCGTTGCTATGGTGCAACCTTGCATAGACGCTATTGATGCGTTCTATGATGAGGAGTACAGCCGTGAGATCAATTTACCTGAAGGTATCTTGTGGCGCAATCAAACCTCATGCCCTGCGTCTGCAATCGTAGATGCTCACCACTTGGAGGCTTGGCTTCCAGAGTGTGACTAACCTCACACTAAATAAAGTAGAAAATGTCGGTGGGGTAATGTATAATACTCACCATAACAAACAAAAGGAGAAACAAATGGAAATCGGTCAGACATACACAACCACACAGAGCGGCGTAACAGGTATTATCAAGGCGGTTGATAATCACCCAAGCGGAGTTAATCGTATCTTGCTAGATGTAAATGGCACAGAGCGTTGGACTTCTGCATACGCTGAGTAAATAAATCGAAACAGGGACAGTTTAGAGAGTGTTCTCGTCCAATGTCGTAAGTAAGAACTCTCACCCTACGGGGTTGTCAGACCCCAATGTTATACTACTACCTCAAACAAACAGAAAAGGAAAACAATGAGCAGAGCAATCACAGTAAAGGTGGCAACACCAAAGGTAATCAAGGCACTAGAAACTCGTCTGGCAGAACTAGAAAAGAACTACGCCTCACAAGAAGCAAACGAAGCCAAGTATCAGAAAGCCCGTGAAAAGTGGCAGAAGGAAATTGGCAAGTGGGCTATTGCAAACTTCTCAAAGGCTGAGAACATCAGAACAAACTATCGTTCTTGGAACAACTCTCTAAATGTTGATTTTGACATTGTGACAAAGGAAAGCGATTTTCCTGCTGAGCCTCAAAAAGACTTTGAGATTATCCATCAGCACACTTATCGTGAGATGAAAGAGGACATCACAAATGCCCTCACAATTCTCAAGATGACAGATGAGGAAACAGTAAATGCTTCTACAATGAAGCAAATCGCTAAGTATCTCTAATGAAATGGGGGCTAGACAAAACCTATCCCCCTATGTTAGAATACTCTGACGGAAAAGAACCCTGACCTGAGTAAGTCAAGTGCTAAACTGCTCAACCACAATAACTACTAACAGAAAGTAATCAAATGAAAAATCGTTTTAGAGTTGAAATCTATGATGATAACAAAGCAAATGATTTAACTATTTATTCTGATGAGGGAGTAAATAGAGAGTACCTATCTGAAATGGTATTTTCAAACCTTCGTCGCTTTGCTGGAACTGTTCGTGCTTATGTTTATGACAACAAGAAGAAGCAGAAGACTCTAGCAATTTTCCTTCCAATGGAAACAGTAACTAAACATAATAAATATAAACTAACTTCTGAAGAGTTAGGATTAATTTAAAGCTTGGGGAGGGATCTCGTGTCCCTCCCCATTAAGTTGCCCGCAAAAGCTGTGCGGGCAATTTGTGATTTACGACACATTTTAAAAAACTCCCAAATCCTGCGGCGTGTCTCTATTAAATGTCAGTGGCTTAGGATATAATTAACTCAATTAAACGAAAGGCCAAATCATGAAATTAAAGCGCTCAAATGATAGGAAAGTAGCAAATGCAGTATCACCCAATGGAAAAACCCCAACAATTGCCAACACATTCGGACTACCCGCAGGAAAGGCCTATTCATGTCCTGGCGCAACGTCTATCTGTGAAACTGTTTGCTATGCTGGTAAATTGGAAAAAATATACAAGGGAGTAAAGTCAACCCTTCTCCACAACTGGGACCTTCTACGCAATGAAGACCTCATGGGGATGTATTCTTTGCTTAGCGAAATGATTGCAGAATTTAAATCTGATTGTGTTAAGCGAAATGCTAAGATGTTATTCCGTATCCACTGGGACGGCGATTTCTTTAGCGATGAGTACGCACAAGCATGGCGCCTAGTAATTGAAGAGCAGCCAGATATTCAATTCTGGGTATATACACGTGTAAAGTCTGCAGCGCTTATCCTTAAGGATATTCCTAACTTATCACTTTACTATTCTACCGACGATGAGAATAAAGAAATTGCTCATGACTTACGCAAAAACAATTCTGGAATTAAGTTAGCGTATCTAGGTAAGACATTCGCTGTAACCGAAAACACAATGAAAGAATTGATCGGCAAGCCTGGTGCTAAATGTCCTGAAAACAATAAGCAGATTCCATTAATTTCTAGTAACGGGTCAGCCTGCGTGTCATGCGGATTGTGTGTTTATGGTAAAGCGGATGTAAGATTTTCTGCAAGTAAAAAATAAAGTAGCTGGGCCCTGCAGCTTAGGTTGCGGGTGCCCGCACAACTGAGGGGTTATCCACAGGCTTACGACTATCTGTGGATAACTCCCAAAATTTTGTGAGATTGATCACGGCAGACAATTAGGACATCTTATGTTTAATTCTTTACAATGTCAGACCCCCCTGCTATAATTGCACAATCAACCAATCGAAAGGAAAAAAATGGCTCACAATCTCGAAGTCGAAAACGGCGAAGTTGCATTTGCTCTTCGTGGTGCCCCAGCATGGCACAATCTCGCTAACCGAATCTTTACACAAGATGAGGAAGTTACAACTGCAACAATGCTTGAAGAAGCAAAGTTAGCAAATTGGAATGTTCGTTTGTCTCCACTAACTGACCACATTTCAGAATCTTGGAATGATGTATCTCAGGCTCAGTTGGTTATTCGTGATAATCCATTCAATGGCGGAACTGATGTTCTTGCAACTGTTGGAAAGCGTTACAAGCCTGTGCAGAATGAAGAACTATTCGCATTCGCTGATGCAATTCATGATGCCAACGCTGACTGTCGTTGGGAATCTGCGGGTTCTCTAAAGAAAGGCAAAGTTGTTTTCGGTACCGTGGATATTCCTCGCACAATGGTGCTCGACCCACAAGGTGCTAACGATGCAACTAAACTTTATCTTATCGTATGGACATCACACGACGGCTCTGTTGCTGTTCAAGCAGCGATTACCCCTGTTCGTGTTGTATGTCAAAACACTTTGAATCTTGCAATGCGTAATGCAAAGCAATCTTTCAAAATTCGCCATACGCAATCTGTTGAAGGTCGTATTCAAGTTGCACGTGAGACTCTTGGTCTTGCTCTTGGTTACTTTGATGAATTTGAAAAAGAGGCTCAGGGCTTGTTTAATCAAGCGATTACTGATGCTGAATTTTCAAAGTTGATTCAGACAATTTATCCAAAGCCAAAAGAAGATGCATCTAAAATTGCTCTTACAAAGTGGGAAAATAAGGTTGTCTTGCTTGATGACCTTTATCATAACTCACCAACTAACGCTAATATCAAGGGCACAAAGTGGGGTGCATTCAATGCACTAACTGAACGCCTAGATTATTTCCGCACATCACGTGGAAATTCTGAATCCCTAATGGCGGGTGCAAGCGGTTTTGACCCAATCTTAACCGCAGAAAAAAATAAAATTATGAAGTTGGTTAAATCCTTCTAAATAATAAAATCCTGAGCAAGATTTAAAACTGCTCACCATTTGGTCTGTTAGCTCAGTTGGTTAGAGCGCTACCCTGTCACGGTAGAGGTCGTGGGTTCAAGTCCCATACAGATCGCAAGATTTGAATCTCAGATAATGAGATGCCCCCAGATCTAAAGGCCAAAATTTTGTGTTACGTATCACAAAGAAATTCCCTGGAAATCCTTGTAAATGTCAGTGGGGGCCTGTACAATACTCGCATGAGAACAAATTGGAATAAGCATTCATATGTATGCAATACATGTGATGGATTGTTTGAAATGACTATAAATGCATATAGAACTATAGACCAGGAGCTTTGCCCATCTTGTTTTAACAGCATGACTTTATTGTCAGTGGTCGATGCTACAATACAACCAACAACAAACGAAGGGGAACAAATGGATACAACATCAACATATGATGCCAACACCTTGGTAACATATAAGTCTATTAATAATGGTGAGGTTTCTTACCATACACTTAAGGTAAATGAATTAGAGATGCATCTTGATTCATACCGTCGACTACAGGACCAGTTAGCAATTAGCAATGGACAGATTAGCAAGATTCTTGATAATCTTTCTGCTGATGGCTGGTACAATCCAAATTACGAGAAGTTAGAAGTTCTTAACGACCTCTGTGAAATTCTAGGACACGAGCCAAAACAAACAGTAATGATTACTGCAACCGTAAATGTTGAAGTGTCTTATGATATCCCTCTAGAGGAGGTCGAAGACTTTGATGCACGTTATTTCTTGCAAGATAATCTAACTATAGATTCATGGCACGGAGACGTTGTTATTGAATCATTCGATGTTGAAGATGCGGATGTGAATTACTGATGTATTTTGAATTAACTGCTCCAAACCAGTTGGCCCTGCAAAGGGCCTACTGGGATGCGGAGATAACTGGGCTAGACCCTCAACTAATTGGACCGTTGACTTTCAACATCGGAACTGGTAGTATTGAGAAAGTAAGCCGAATCAGAGATAAGTTTAATTTAACAGAAACTTATTTTAGCGAATATGAAACAACAGGTTATTAGGAGATAATATGTCAGATTATAAAGATGGATTTGATGACGGGTATAAGTTTGCTCGTGAAGAAATCATAGAAAAGTTACGAGAGATTGATATTAACGATATCGATACCTGGTTGCTTGACCGTCTTGCTGATATGATCGAAGAGAATAATATATGAGCACAGACGATTTAAATAAATGGATTGGCTGCGACCAATGTGGGTCCGCCCAAGCTATGTATTTAATTAAACTAGTAGACGGTGAACTAGCTTTTTGCGGGCACCACTACAATAAAAATAAAGAGGCACTTGACAAAGTGTCATATGAAATTATAGAATTGAATAAGATAGAAGAAGAAACACCTCAACTAGAAACGGCGGAATAAAATGGGTAATAGAGCAAACTTCGTGTTCGTACAGGATAGCGGAGAAACAATTGTATTGTATGGGCACTGGGCTGGCTATGACATGCTTAAGAATTTGGCAGATGCCGTAGTTCATGCACGTCCACGCTGGAATGATGATTCGTATGCAACACGCATTGCTACATCACGTCTCATTGGAGACCAGTGGAATATGGAGACAGGCTGGGGTCTGCAGGTTAACTCTCTTTCAGACAACGAGCATAAGATTCCTGTAGTTAATTGGAAGGACCAAACCTTTAGTCTTCATGAACAGGATGATTTTAGGAATCAATCAAACAAGGTACGTGGAATGAAGAATGAGGCTTTATTTATCATGGACCTGTCCGCATTCTGTGAAAAGTATTCGGACGAACTTCTTCCAGTATGATATAATAATCTTAGGCAACTAAGATAATGGGTGCGGCTAATAAGGCATTCGCCAAGTCGCTAAGTAAGCTGGCATTTACTTAATTCCTTTCGTTTGGCCAAGCAGCCCTTTCAAGTCCCCCGCTTAATATACGTATTCGGCGGGGGATCTTTTTATGCCCCCAAAGACAAGAGAGTATATTATTTCTTTTACGAGGTCAAGTCAAAATCTCCTGAAATTTGGTGATCTTGACCACAAGCTGGAAAAATGTGGTGTGAAACACACCAATAATGTATTCCATTTGTCGGTGGTCTGATATATAATTGGGTCATATCAACGAAAGGATATAAAATGCCAAACTGGTGTTACAATACTTTAACTATTCAAGGACCAAAGTCTGAAATTGATTATATCAAGGATAGACTGAATAGTCCATTTACATTAGCACAAGAGACTTATGGTATGGGTGATATTTCATCTATGGGGTTCCCCACCAAAATTCAACAGGTAACTTATTCTAATCCTGTCTTTGCTTTCTTCAACATCCACTCATATAAGGATGACGGTATTACTGATGAGGAGTATGCCTGCCAGCCTACACGTTCAGGTGCAGATATGAAAGACCCTAATTGGTTTGCCCAAGAGGTTGCACATGCTAAAACTCAAAAAGATTGGTACAACTGGAATAATTCTAACTGGGGCACCAAATGGGATGTGGCTGTCCGTGATGATGACAAATATCCAAATACAGAATTACTTGAATATAAATCAGAAGGTGATGACAATTGGCTTGTATATAAATATGAGACTGCATGGTCACCTGCTGTAACTATTCTAACTAAACTAAGTAATCTTGTTCCTAATTCCCTCCTTACATTAGAGTATGAGGAAGAAACAGGCTGGGGCGGAGAACTGGAGATTGTCCGTGGTGAGGTTAAAGAAATCATGGAATATGAGACACGTTGCTATGCTTGCCAATCTTATGATTGTTTAGATTATTGTGAAAATGAATGTGGTCAATTTTGCTCTGAATGCAATGAGGGTTCATGGCGAGATGAAGAGGCTATGAAAGAATGTCAGACCCACATGGTACTATTGGAATCTACAGAAAAGGTGGAAGCATGATAAGTTTATTTAAAGAATTAGACGTGTCAGAACTAATTCAACGTATATATGATGACAACTATTCTCATTTTGATTTCATGGAGAATATGAATGGCGGAGATTGCGATTGTAATCTTCATATGACAATGAATTTAATTCATGATTATTTAGAGGAGAAGTAATGTTAGGTTATACAGAGGAAGAGGTTTATAGAATGATAGATGCTATTGTCTTTGCCTACCGCCGACGTGTGGTTGAAGATAGACATGCTGAACATCTAAATAAAGCGGCGGATTTATTAGAAGGATTATTAGCGGAAGGACATATCTAATGGAATATCTAGTTGAATATATGAAGATACATTTAATTAGTTTAGAGCAGGATTTGGAAAATATATCACAGGAGATGGAAATGCTTGACCCTGAATCCAAAGCTTGTAAAGAGTTAGATTATGAATATAATCATATGGCTGGACAGATTCTTTCTACCCGTCATCTTTTGTCAGTGGCAGAGGATATAATCGCCCAATGAATACTACAGAACTAGAACCACACCTGCAGAAACTAGTCGACCTTGGTGAATCAGGGACAGACATTCTGCATGGTGAACTGAAAAACATGATGTATGAATGCGAGCAGGTCCTCGTGCCTCTTCTGCAGAACTCAAATGAATTGGGCTCTGATGAAGATTACAACGATACTGTGGAGCGGCTGTACAACGAGGGCTATATGGACGCCTTGACTGCTGTATACGGATTAACTTATCAATTAGCATTCTCAATCAATGAAAGGACCAAGCAACGTGAAGCCACAAGATAAAGATAAATTAAACCAGTGTCTCGATATCCTAGACACAACGGACCTAGGACTCTCCATGGTTTGGCTATGGACATGGAGCACAATTAAAGGCTTCATGGATGATACTGAGTATCGATTTGAGATGTCAGAGCAAGAAGTCTGGGACAGGCTGTGTGAAGCCGTCAAAGACGGCAAGGGATTCTCCCTGGAATACGGGGCAGAACAGCACTACGAAGAGGTGCGTGACTGGATGACAGATAATGATATTATGACAGACTTAATGTTTGTAGATGAGGAGGAAGATGATGACTAAGTTTAAAATATTCGGAGACCTTGTAGATAAGTATTATCTGGAGGTGGAGGCAGAAAGCTTGCAGGAGGCCTATGAAAAGGCTGATTCTGCAGATCGAACAGAATGGATCCAATTAGAGTTAGATAATTCTATTGAGCCATATGACTACGAATTAGTTAAATAATATAACTAATTTAATATAACTAAATAAACATATAAGGGATAAAAAAAATAGTTACGAGGGTATTTACAAATTCGTGAATATCTTATATAATATATATAACAACCGATCATGAAAGGATCAAATCAAATGACAACAAAGCGTGAATATCTAGTATCAAAGGGAATCTCTGTAGGCCGCCGTGGTCGTTTCTCATCAGCAGCAAAGAACGTACTTGCGGAGGCTGAGAAGCAGGGGATCAAGTTTACAGCAGAAACCACAAGCTCAAAGAAGTAATCTCATAATGTGGGAAGGGCTGGCGAAAGTCAGCCCTTTCTGATATAATCAACGGTTCTATAGAAAAGGCGGAAACAAATGCAACCAAGAGAAACAAAACTAGCAGACACAGTTGCTTCCTGTGTCGAAGACCATTTCTTCAACACGGCAGCGGTGGCACGGCATTTATCTAATCAGCCAATTTATACAGTTGATAAGGTAATGGAACTCGTTGTAAATATTGTATTCTCAATGAAGCAACGATATGATGTTGAGTTGGCGGAAGGCAATACAAGCGAAGGCTTAATCCTAGCCAATAACCTACATAAAGCAATTAACTTAGTTAAAGAAAAGCGGGAGTTTAATAATATCAAAATCCCTAATGTAAAACAATATAAAACTAAATCAATAGAGAACCTATATCAAGAATCTAATAGGAAATGGCTACATGAAGACTATCATGGAGAGCCAGCTCATTTCCAGGCAATTGCAACAGTTGGTCTATAAAACTAAATAAACATATTTCCCCTGGACCTATATGTCCGATTTGTACAATCTGTACATTTTGGATGTATAGGTCCTTTTTCTATGAAAAAATTATGGGCCAAATAATTCGTTTACGACAGCTTATAAAATGTCCCTGAAATTTTGATCAAAATAAGACAAAATGAATATAGAATATAACAAAATGTTATAACAATATAATAAAATAGATATAATAT
>JACCEB010941277.1_pt1 | contig 12210 bp, 5 predicted proteins | sample 7454761 | NCBI WGS metagenome assembly JACCEB01 (sample SAMN15323454, study PRJNA562643) | freshwater metagenome | isolation source: river surface water | place: USA:Blue River Watershed | collected 2017-08-18 | reverse complement strand
TGAAACTCTTGGGAGATAAGCCATGAGTGACATGCTTGGCATTGCCAGTAATGCGATTGGTGCCTACCAACGTGCCCTGAGCACGGTCAGTAACAACATTGCCAACGTCAACACCGAGGGTTACTCGCGTCAAGACGTGGTGTTGAAAGACAGCGCGCCAAAGAAAATGGCCAGCATGTACATCGGTACGGGCGTGATGTTGCAAAACATCAAGCGCCAGTATGACGAGTTTGCTGAATCCAATTTGCGCAACAGCAACAGCGATTTGTCTGCACAAACGCCAATGGTCGATTACTCCAAGCGAGTGATGGACATCATGGGCGACAAAAATGTGGGTTTGAGTTCAGCCCTTGATGCGTTCTTTGCGTCAGCCAACGCGTTGTCAACCGATCCCGCTTCGACCGTTTTGAGAACCAGCTTCTTGCGCAGCGCAGATGGTGTGGGTTCACGTTTTGTCGAGCTCTCTGGACAACTCGATTTGATCAGCAAAGAAACACGCCAAGGCATGGAGAGTGTGGGCAATCAAATCAACACTTTGACCAGCCAGTTGGCATTGATCAACCAAAGCATGTCGCGCTCTGCCACGGTGGAGGGTCAGCCTCCAGAGTTGTTGGATCGACGCGATCTCACCTTGCGCCAATTGTCTGAGTTGGTACGCGTCAAACTCAGCTTTACCACCAACGGTACTGTCAACGTCAGCTTGGGCTCGACCATGAAGGAAGGCCTGGTGGTGGATGGGCAAAAAGCACGTCCCATCGGTGTGAACAGCAGCGTGGATGGCAAAAGTGAATTCGTTCTAGACCCCTATGGCGCCACAGAATCGTTGTCTGCCATCAGCGGTGGTTTGATGGGCGGCTACCAAGCGTTCATCGGCCAAGTGTTAGAGCCCGCACAAAAAAATCTGAGCTCTTTGGCGCAAGTGTTTGTCAAAGAAACCAACGCCGTACAACGCAATGGCATTGACGGTTACGGTCAAATGGGTCAAGACATTTTCGCCATTGACCCATCAGTGGCAGAAGCGGCTGCGGGCGTGCACGTGGTCGCGACAGACGCTATGCGTGTGGCTACGGCAGCGCAGTTTCGCGTGAGCGAGGGCAATACCAACGTCACCACCACGCGTGCCACTGTGAAGTACAGCGGCACGACCTCGAGCACAGCCCTGAGCAACCCCAATATTGTGAACAACCCCAACGCTTCGGCGGGGGTGACATTCAAGGTTGACGGTGCGCGTGAATACATTCCCGTGACATCCTTGTCAGCCGGCGTGGGCGCTACCTTTTATTTGGATGAGGCAGAGCAGGGGCAACAACTGCAAATTTTGACGCGCGATGGACGTCAATTGCTAGGTCAAAGTTTGACGGAAACACAGAAGTTTCAGTTGATGACACCCAGCAATGGTTTTGCAGCTGATGCCAACTTCAGTGACAAATATTTGAACCAGCTTGGCAGCAAGGCCTATCGCGGCATTGACATGTTCTACGGTGCCAAAGCTGAAATTTTGGTGGCGCAGAATTACGACAACAACGGTGTTGCGGGTGTGCCTACCCCCACGCCAGCCAATTTGCTGGGCAAGCGAATTGACCGTTCTGACTTTGCCATTTCAGCTGGTGCACTCAACCTCAATGGCGTTCCCTTGTCTGCGTTTACACCTGACAGTCGTACCAATGCCACCATCAAAGGCATTGATGTGGGTACGCCTCCTGCAGGCTTCAAATTTCATGCGGTGATCGCTGATCAGATGGTGAATGCTGTAGTAACGGCTGCCGATGCAACAGACATGATCAGTTTGGCAACCAGTTTGAATGCCCAGTTGCAGCAGTATGGATTGACAGCTTCCTTGATCAACAACAAGAAAGATTTGTACATCAGCGATGATCAAGGTCGCGATATGGCAGGCGTCACACTGTCGCCAGAATCTGAGCAAGGCAATGGTGGCGAAGTCACGGTGACCTCTGCAGCGTCTCGCGTAGCCGACTGGCTCAATGGTCACACTGTTGTGACAGTGGATTCACCCAACTTCAAGGGGTTTACTGCTGACATTGGTGGCGTGGCTTTCAACGTTGACGGTTTGACGGCAAACACCCCTGCTGGTTTGGCAGATCAGTTGCAGGCTTCGTTACGCGGGCTGGACAAGAGCAACAACATCCATGTCGTGGTTGATGGCACCAATTTGAAAATTTCAGATGTGCTTGGGCGTGAGTTCAGGAATGTCAACCTCACTCCGGCTACTCCCAACACTTACCCAGGTGGCGCTACTGTGGTCAACAGCACGGTGTCGCAAAGCGGTGTCCGCGCAGAGTTGTTTTCGGAAATCAGGGTGCCTGAATCGCAAATCAACCTCAGCAAGCCCTTGATCTTGAACGGTCAAGTCATTGCAGGTTTCACCACAGTCGACGAACTCGTGACTGCCATCAACAACTCACCTGCAGGCTTGTCTGCAACGCTGACGCAGTCGGGTGAATTGGTGATCACAAACACCCAAGGCAGCCCCATCAAAGTCAATCCGACCGTCAGCGGTAACGCATTGAATGTGCAGTCAAGCACTTATGGCGGTCAAATCCGCTTGGTGCAAGTTGTACGCGACATGCGTGTTGCCGCATCGGGGTTGGACTTCAAACAACCGCTGCAAATCAACGGATACAACTTAGGTCAAGTGGCCTACGATGTTGTTGAGACCACACCTTCTACAACTTATTCAGTGACATTCGGCTTTCCGGCAGTCTCTGTATCGGCAGACACACCTGAAGCTTTAGTGCAAGCGTTGAGCGACGACACGGTATTTAGCAGCAGCTATCAGGCAAGTCATGTCGATGGACGGTTGTTGATTTCTCCGCTCGATCCCAGTGTGACCGATGAAACCTTGGCCAGTGAAATTTTGGTCAAGGCCGGCAACATTCCGCTGAATACACAAACCAAAATCAACACCATCCATGATGTGGTTGACCGTATCAATGCCAAACAAGCCCTCACAGGGGTGGTGGCTTCACTCGACATCAACGGTGACTTGCAATTGGCAACCACCGATCTGAAAGGCACGCGCAGCATCTCAATTGGCCCAGGCAAAGACAAATTAGGTTTGTATGCCCCCAATATGTTGGGTATTGAGCCATTGGATTACGACGTCACGCGCCGTTTACAAGCCAAACTGGCCGACGAAAATTTCAGCACCGACCCTAACAAAACGGACATTCGAATTTCGTTTGGTTCCTACATGGAAGGTAATCCACCGGTTGAAAAATATGGTGACCCTGCGGATTTGGCCAACGTTGGCTTTAGAACGGGTGCCTATATTGAAGACGGCTGTACAGACGACCTGTTGTTGTTTGTCACAGGCAAGGGTTCTGCCAATGTGTCAGCTGGGTTCACTGGCGAGCCACTCAACATGCGCGACAGCTTGCGAAGCCAATCGCTGATGGTGAAGTTCACTGCCCAAGACCGTTACAGCATCATTGACACCGCAACAGGCACTGAATTAGCTGATCGTCATTTTGATCCGTCAGCCCTAGAGCCCGAGATTGAATTCCAAGGTTTATTGGTCAAGCTCAGCCACTCCGCGAGCGTGGGTGACAGTTTCAAGATTGACGGTAACTTTGATGGCTTGGGCAACAACGTCAACATGCTTGACATGGTTGACTTGTCAAAGAAAACGGTCATTGGCGGCAAAACGCTGCATGACGGCTACATCGATCAGGTCAACAACGTCGGTAACTTATCGCAACAAGCCATCACCACACAAGAAGCTTTGACGGTGGTGAATGATCAAGCCGTGGCTGCACGCGACAAGGTCTCGGGCGTTAATTTGGATGATGAAGCTGCGGCCTTGGTGCGTTATCAGCAAGCCTATCAAGCGGCAGCCAAAGCGCTTCAGGTGTCTGGACAATTGTTTGATGCAATTGTTCAAATCAGATAAGGGTGGTAGATAACGATGAAAATTTCAACATCACTTTATTTTGATCGCTCGACGCAAATGTTGAGCAATGTGCAATCAAACTTGACCAAAACGCAAGAGCAGTTGTCAACCGGCAAACAAATTGTGAGCCCCAGCGATGCACCTGACAAAGCCGCGTTGGTGACACGGCTTGACTCCACATTGGCGCGTCAACAAAGTTATCTCGACAATTTGAAGTCGGTCAATATTCGACTGACTGCTGAAGAAACGGCATTGCAAAACACCAGTGACGTGATGTATCGCATCAAAGAATTGGCCACACAAGCGGCCAATGACACACTGAGTGCGCAAGATCGCAAAGGTATTGCGCTTGAGATTGGCACGCTGCGAGACCAAATTTTGAGTTTGGCCAACAGCCAAGACAGCAACGGAAACTATTTGTTTTCGGGTAGCCGCGTGGGTGAGCCGGCTTTTAGCAAGGACAGCAACGACCGTGTGTTGTATCAGGGGGATCAAGCACGCATGAAGGTCGACGTTGGCGACAGTCGACGCATGAATCTGAACTTGCCGGGTTCTGATGTGTTCACACGCGTTGTACGAGACGATGGCAAAGGCGGTCGAGTAGGTGTCGATTTCTTTCAGGCGCTCGACGATTTGGCCAATGCCGTGAAAGCTTCTGATCGCATCAGCATCCAACGTGGCATTTCAGAGGTAGACATTTTGCAAAACGGCATCAGCGAAGGCCTGGGTCAGGTAGGTGCTGATTTGACGGTGATCGACATGCAAACCAGCGTGCTTGATCAGGTGATGTTGCAGCTCAAAACCACACGTTCTGATGTGCAAGATTTGGATTACACCGAAGCCATCACCCGTATGAACAAAGACCAATTGGCTTTAGAAGCAGCACAAAGCAGTTTTGCAAAGATTTCGCAATTGAGTTTGTTCAAGTATTTGAACTGATGGGTTCAAGTTTTCAACGCTTGAGACGATTCAACCAATAGATTCAAATACCGCGTATGGCCACCACAGTCGCTAGTTCCACCTCAACCATGACCTCAGCGGCAGCAGCCAATAAGTCTGCTGCGCAGGGTTTGATCAAGTCACTCAGTGCTGGCTCTGGGGTGGATGTCGACGCGTTGGCTCAAAATTTGGTCACGGCTGAGCGCACGCCCAAAGAAAACGCGATCAACGCCAAGATCAGCAAGAACGAAGCCCGCATCTCAGGCATGTCCGCCATTTCGTATGTGGTTTCGCAGTTGCAAACGGCGGTCACTGCGTTGAAAGATCAAAATAGTTTTGCTTCACTGACAGCATCCAGCAGTTCTTCTGCTTTTTCTGCGACAGCAGGCGCGACGGCATTGGCTGGTAGCTACGATGTGAATGTCGTGAGTTTGGCTAAGTCACAACGCAGCATCAGTGGCGGTTTTGCCACCGCAGCTACCTCGCTGAATGGTGGTTCTGGACTGTCGCTGACTTTGAAATTGGGTGACACAACCAACATCGCGCCAACCGTCAGAACACGACAGGGCGATGCCGTGACCACCGAATTGAGTACTGTCACCTTCACAGACATGGTGGCGGGCCAAACTGTGACTGTGGGGGGCTTGACCTACACCGCCACCACAAACACCACAGCAAGCGACGTGGCTCTGGCTTTTTCTGGCGCCTCAGACGGCGCAAATCCACCCACACCTATCACGGGTAAATTTTCTGGCAAGTTGGTGGGTTTCAGTGCCGGCGTGAGCAATGGCACCAGCCTGTCTTTCACCAGCAGCAGCAACAATACCAATGTGACGGATCTCGCAGTCTCTGCAAGAAGTGCAACGACATCGGCTGCCTCGGCACGCATTGCAGTGGCGGCAGGCAAAGACACACCACAGGGTATTGTGGATGCCATCAATGCCAGTTCAATGGGTGTGAAAGCGCAATTGCTCAATGTCGGCAACAGCAACACACCCTTTCAAATCATGTTGACAGGACCCACAGGTGCCGTCAGCAATTTCAACATTGATATGGAGTACGGCAGTGGTGCCGGTATACCAGGTGCGAGTTTCACCAACAACCAAACTGCATCTGACGCCGAGGTCAATGTCAATGGCATCACCTATTTGCGCTCTACCAACGCTTTGACCGATGTGATTCCTGGTGTCAATTTGAACCTCACAGGTACCACCAACGGCACATCTGCAACGCTGAATTTGAACCGTGACACCACCGGGATCAAAGACAAAATCAACGCCATGGTGACCGCCTACAACGATGCCATGAGCATGTTGAGCGTTGTGTCTGACCCCAAGTCAACCGTAGAAACTTATGGTGCGACCTTGGTGGGCGATTCCACCGTTCGTCTCATCAAACAACAATTGCGCAGCATGATGACGGGTGCATCAAGCACAACCAGCAACGGCATGGGCGCCATGTGGCAGATGGGTGTGAGCGTTGACCAAACGGGTGTGATGTCAGTTGACGCCACCAAGTTGGACGCCGCGTTGACCAACAAATTTGACGATGTGGTCAAGGCCATGACAGGTAATCAAAACAGCCTGTCAGCTTCTAGCGCTATTCCTGGCGGTATTGCTGGTGACGCATTCAAGAAGCTTTCAGCGATGTTGGGCGCTAGAGGCCCGATGCTGGCCCGCAGTGAAGCGGCTACCACGCAAAACACAAAATACCAGTTAGACCTGAGTAACTTGAACGCGCGCATGGACAGATTGCTGGAGAGGTACCAGAAGCAATTCGCCGCCATGAACAGTTTGGTCGGCAGTGTGAACTCACAGAAGACCAGCTTGAAGTCTACTTTTGAAGGCATGATGGCTCAGTACACCAATAAATAATAAATAAATAGTTTTCTTATTTTGTTTTTTTAGAAAATATTAAAAAATTTTCTAAAGTTATTTACCTCCAATCCGATTGGTCAAGGACCCCCAAAAAGTCTTGGGGCATTTGCATTGGTGAGTCTTTTAGACAAGAGGTGATAGCTATGGACAAAGACATTCTTGGAAAAACGGGATCGACATTGACGTCGACCGGTTTCGGGCATGCTGCCACTGCCAAACCTGCCCCAACTGCGCATGCTGCGCAAGCCAGTTCAGCTGCCGCTGCGGCGGAAGCGGCTACGCAAAACTTGGGCACAAAAAAAGCCAATGTGCTGATGTCTGTTGACAAGCAGCGAGAACAACTCAGCGCTGCCATTGATAACCTCAACCGAATGATGAAAGAAAGTTCACGCAATTTGTCTTTCGCTATGGATGAAGTTGTCGGTGGTCCAGTGGTTGTGGTGAAAGATGCCTCTTCTGGTGAAGTGATTCGTCAACTTCCCAATGAAGTGGTGGTGCGCATGGCGCATCACTTAGCAGATTTCAAGGGGAAATTACATAGCAGCGCTGTTTAATAACACGCAATCGCTAAAGTTTCAATTCATCGAGACGATTCACTGTGTATCAGGATTTGGAATCCCTAAATCTTGTAATCACAAATTGATGGACTTTTTAGGAGAAACACCATGTCCGTGATCAACACCAACGTTAAAGCTCTTGCTGCACAGGCCTCTATGAGCCAAGTAGAGCGCAATCTGCAAACCTCGATGGAACGCCTCTCCACCGGCCTGCGCATTAACAGTGCCAAGGACGATGCTGCTGGTCTGGCCATTAGCAATCGCATGACTTCACAAATCCGTGGTTATGCAGTGGCTATTCGTAACTCGAACGACGGTATTTCAATGGCTCAAACTGCCGAAGGCGCTTTGGGTCAAGTCAACTCTATGTTGCAACGCATGCGTGAACTCGCAGTGCAAGCAGCCAACGGTGCAGTGACTGGTGCAGACCGCTCATCATTGCAATTAGAAGTTGACCAACTCAAGCAACAAATTCAAGATGTGGCTGTTAAAACCAACCACAACAATATCAACTTGTTGGACGGTAGCGCTGGCAATGTTGTGTTGCAAACTGGCGTGAAAGCCGGCGACACCATGAGCATCGGTTTTGGCTCAGTTCAAACCAAAGACATCGGTGAAGGCACACGTGCTTCATTGACATCTGTGGGCGGCAAAGTTGTGGCTGGTAGCAGCAACACAGCATTGGTCGACGGCGACTTGGTTTTGAATGGTGTGGTGGTCGGTGCTTCTATGGCCACTGATGACATGCTGTCATATGAAACAACAGCAGGCGACGCTGCCACCAGTGCAATTGCCAAAGCTGCTGCGATCAACCGCGTGGCTGAACAAAGTGGTGTGTACGCAACTGTGGATAAGACAGTTGTGTTTGGTGCCACCATGACTTCTACTGCTGCTACCAGCGGTAAAGTCACCATCAACGGTGTGGATACAGCCACTGTGTACACAACTGACAACACTGAATTGAACCGTACAGCTTTTGCACAGGCCATCAACGCTATTTCTGAGCAAACCGGTGTCAAGGCTATCAATACACACGACGACAACCAAGGTTTGACCTTGGTAGCAGCGGATGGTCGTAACATCACCATCAAAACAGATGCAGCCTTGACTACTGCCATCACTGGTTTGGCCATGACAGGTGTGACTGAAGAAACACATGTCGGCACTTACCAATTGAACACACGCGATGGTTCACCCATCACCATCGGCAGCACCGTTGCGCAATCGCAAGCCGGTGAATTGCACTCTGGTTTGGCTTTTGGCACCTACAAAGCCAACGAAGCGCAAATCGTGACGGTCAACCGTGCCTCTGGTAACGCAGCTCCTGCTACTGGTGCTGGTGCTGGTTTGCTCAAAGGCAACACTTTGGTGATCAACGGTGTGGCCTTTGACGCTGCTGTGGGTTCTGATGACTTGTCTTCTGCTGTTGGAACAAGCATTCCTGGTTCTACCAAGGAATCTAGCGCGATTGCGATTGCTGCTGCCATCAATAAGAAATCTGAGTTGTCTGGTGTGACAGCCGTTGCTGAAGCCAATGTGATCAAGGGAACAGGCTTCACTGCAGGTGCTGTGACCGCCATCAACATCAACGGCAAAACTATCACTCAAGCGTTCAACTTCACCAATCGCGATGATGTGGTCACATTCTTCAATTCATATGAAGGTGAAACCGGTGTCAAGGCTATCAACACACACGATGACAACCAAGGTTTGACCTTGGTGGCAGCAGATGGTCGCAACATTACTATCAAGACAGGGGCTACCTTGACTACTGCCATCACTGGTTTGGCCATGACGGGTGTGACTGAAGAAACGCATGTCGGTACCTACCAATTGAACACACGCGATGGTTCGCCCATCACCATCGGCAGCACCGTGGCGCAATCGCAAGCCGGTGAATTGCACTCTGGTTTGGCTTTTGGCACTTACAAAGCCAACGAAGCGCAAATCGTGACGGTCAACCGTGCCTCTGGTAACGCAGCTCCTGCTACTGGTGCTGGTGCTGGTTTGCTCAAAGGCAACACTTTGGTGATCAACGGTGTGGCCATTGACGCTGCTGTGGGTTCTGATGACTTGTCTTCTGCTGTTGGCACAAGCATTCCTGGTTCTACCAAGGAATCTAGCGCGATTGCTATTGCCGCTGCCATCAACAAGAAATCTGAATTGTCTGGCGTGACCGCCGTTGCAGAAGCCAATGTGCTCAAAGGAACAGGCTTCACAGCAGGTGCTTTGACTGCCATCAACATCAACGGCAAAACCATCACACAAGCGTTCAACTTCACCAACCGCGATGATGTGGTCACTTTCTTCAATTCATATGAAGGTGAAACCGGTGTCAAGGCTTCTGCTTTCGGTACAGGTATTCAGTTGACTGCTGCTGATGGTCGCAACGTGTCGATCGGTGTAGACGGTGCCGGTGGTGCTGCTGCTTTGGGTCTGACTGGCATCACAGTTGGTACAACTGCTGCTGCACAAACTTACTACTCACAAGTGTCGTTGCACTCTGACAAGCAATTCAACTTGTCAAGCGGTTCAGAGGGCAACACTGCCGCAGGTGCTGACAACAACTTTGCGTTGTTGGGTTTCAAGAAGGGCACTTTCGGTGGCGCTGACAACACTGTGAAGGTCAAAGATGTGGACATCTCCACCATCAATGGCGCTTCAACAGCCATCACTGCGATCGACGCTGCGATTGAAACAGTGTCTGCTATCCAAGCCAAAGCCGGTGCTTACCAAAACCGTTTGGATGCCGTGGTGAGCAACTTGACCGAGTCAAACCAAAACATGTCTGCTTCACGCAGCCGTATTTTGGATACTGACTACGCGACAGAAACCACCAGCATGGCCAAGAGCCAAATCATCTCGCAAGCTGCGACAGCGATGTTGGCCCAAGCAAACCAGTCAGCACAGTCAGTGCTGTCATTGCTCAAGTAAGCAGACCTTTGGTCGTTACTCAAAAGGCGAGCCTTACAGGGCTCGCCTTTTTCAGTTTGAAGTTTCGAATATTAGTCAATAGTTATTATATTTTTTGCTTGTTTTTTATTTAAGCAAATAAATCCAATTTTTCGCTAAAGTTTTTCCCTTTCAGTCCGATTAGCAGATACCTGCAAAGTTTTTTGGGTGATGTGTTGCTGTTGCAACGATTCCAAGAAACGCCTGCGCTAACAAAGGACTGATCATGACGGTTTCACTATCAACCAATTTGTTGCCTTCCAGCTACGGAAGCTCTGCCTACACATCCAACTCTGATGTGTCGACCTACGGCTCCGCAGACTTGGCGGCCATGACCAGTCGCCAAATTGGTTTGCTCACCACGGCGCAAGTGGCCGCTTTAGACCCGGCGGCGTTTGCGGGTTTGAACACAGCGCAAGTTTCCGCTTTGAGTGCCACCAGTGTGGCTACCCTCTCAACGGCTCAGTTCACCACCTTCTCAACATTGCAGTTGAGCGCCATGTCTGGCAGCCAACTCAGCAATTTGAGTACATCTAATGTGGCAGCTTTGACGAGCGACAAAATTGCAGCGCTCAAAGGCACCCAACTCAAAGGCTTGACCACAACACAAATCAAATCGCTGACGACGGATGAAATTCAGGGCATCACCACCACGGCGATTCAGTCTCTGTCAGTGGATCAAATTTTCAATCTGATCACAGCACAAATTGCAGCTGTCAGTACGGGTCAGCTGGCTGCTTTGTCGAGCGCGCAAATTGCAGGCATGGGCATCGACGATGTGCAAACTTTGAGCTCTGGTCAACTGGGCGCCTTGTCAAGCTTGCAAGTGCGTTCGCTCACTTCTGCACAAGTGGCAGCTTTGAGTTCTGATCAAGTCAATGTGCTGTCCACGGCCCAGGTGCAGTCACTCACTTCTGCTCAAGTGAGAGCACTTGACACCGTTGATGTTGCCAACATGACCACCGATCAGGTGGCGGCTATCGCTTCAGCGGCTGTGAGTGGTTTGAGTTCAGACCAAGTCAAGGCCTTGAGCAGTGATCAGTTCAAGGCCATGGCCGCGAACCAACTGCGGGTTTTGTCGGCAACTCAAATCAAAGGTGTTGACACTGTTGATTTGGCACAGTTGTCTTCTACCCAAGTGCAAGCCCTCTCCACAGCAGCCGTGGCTGGCATGACCACTGCACAGGTGGCGAGCTTGTCAACCGATATCATTCAGGCTCTCAACACTGCTCAAGTGTCAAGCTTGACCACTGCGCAAGTAGAAGCGCTGACGACGTTGCAAGCGTCCAATCTGACGACCTCGCAAATTGCTGCCTTGACCACTGCGCAAGTGAGCGCCATGCAAACAGAAGATTTGGTGAAACTGAACGCCTCGCAAGTGGCTGCCTTCACCGCCAGATCTATCACTGCCATGAATACCGCGCAAATAGCGGCATTCACCACAGCACAAATTGACACGCTCAATACAACACAAGTGCGCGCCCTGAGCACCGCACAGGTAGCGGCTTTGACGACAGCGCAAGCCACTAAACTCACCACAGCTCAATTGGGTGCTCTGACAAGCGCGCAAGTAAGGGGCTTTGACACGGCCGACTTGGCCACACTTACCACCACGCAGCTGCGTGGCATCAGTTCGTCCGCTGTGGCAGGCTTGACCACCGCGCAAATCACCAGCTTGGGTGGGTTGGGAACAGATCAAGTTTCTGGCTTGACAGCGGCCCAAGTGAGGTCACTGAGCACAGCCCAAGTGGCTGCGTTGACGACAGCGCAAGCGACCAAGCTGACGACAGAGCAATTGGCTGCGATGAGCAGCGCACAAGTGGCGGCGATGAGCACGGCTGACTTAGCCACGCTCACCACCACACAACTGCAAGCGATCAGCAGCGCGGGCATCGGTGCATTGAGCACCGCACAAATTCAAAGCTTGGGTGGTTTGGGAACTGACCAAGTGGCAAGTTTGACGACAGCACAAGTC
>JACCEB010065795.1_pt1 | contig 12211 bp, 9 predicted proteins | sample 7454761 | NCBI WGS metagenome assembly JACCEB01 (sample SAMN15323454, study PRJNA562643) | freshwater metagenome | isolation source: river surface water | place: USA:Blue River Watershed | collected 2017-08-18 | reverse complement strand
TACGGATTCAAATCATAATATAATTCTCTATACAATTGAACATCAAATCCTGGATATTTTTCGTAAAAAATATTATATGAATAAATTCTATTCATACTGACCGTATATATAATAATGTTCTAATATATTATGATCATTAAATGATTTTAAATCATCATTTAATTCTCTATATAATTCAGTGCTAAAATTTGGAGATATATTATATACTTTGTGCATTATATAATATATATAATATATATATATATTATATATATATTTCTAGAAAAATAAATTATAATAAATTATAGCAAATAATTATTTTCAATAGTATTTTCTAAATATTTATAATGATTAATATCATCTAAGAATGGGTAAATACTTTTTTTTAATGAAAAATCGTGTATTTCATCCCATTGATTTTTAACTAGATGAATTGTTTTTTTCGCATATTCAACATCATCCATACCATAAGCAATTCCATATAAATTCGCTAAATTATTTGCCTTTAGATAAGGCCATAAAGCTGTCATTTGTAGCCACTTATATTTACTTACACCATCTATTGGATAAACAATACTAATACAACCACATATTGTTGCAATAATACTTATAAATGTTAATGGGTCATAAGAAATGAAATATTCATATTGATTAAAAAAATGAATATAATCATCTTGACTGTGCTCTTCTGTAATTTCAAATGACCCATTTGGATGTATATATGTTATATGTGAATTATACATCTTTTTTTTCCTGAATGTTATACATGTTCCAGAACGATGCCCATAATTTGTCTGTTTTATTTTTGGATTTACATAAAGACATGTTAATTGTTTATAAATATTTCCAATTTTGTGAGGGAATTCTTCAAATTTTCGTTCAGTATTAAAATAGTAAACTAATTCTTTCTTACCCCATGTATATAAATATTGATATGGAATATTTTTCCCCAGTTCACTTAACATCCATCTAACAACATTTGGTGCATTTAATGGATTTCCTTTAATACCTTCACAATAAATTACAACTAAATTATCATCTATTTTAAAATCATCATCGTAAAAATTATTAAACAATGGATTCTTAATTATAATTTCAGAATGTAATCTAACTTTTACCCCTATTTTATCAAGAATACTTGCTAAATAATATTGTACAACAACACCACCATTCGTAAAACTAAATTTTGACATATGTACGTATATTAAAATATTTTTTTTCTTTTTATAGGTCTCCGTTTTTTTCTCTAAAAAACTATAATCACATCCATTATTATACCAATCAATAATAACATCAACCTCTCCAATATTTTGAATTTGAGGATTCGCATATCTATATAAATCATAGTCAAAATCGGGATAATTATTATAAAAGGTTTTTAATGAATAAATAATTGTCGATTTATCCAAGAAATAAAAATTATAAATTAATTCTATTTCAGAACAATCATTATACTTTGTTTGAAAAGTTTTAAAAATTTTATCGTTAAAATAGGGAAATTTTAAATATAAGGTATCAATTGATGTGGAAATATATGATAAAAAACTATCTTTTGAATAAACTCTATTTTCTTTGCAACCATGTTTGTGATAATGTCCAAATAATTCAATATCTTTATATGGTTTTAAATCATTATTAAAATCTTTATATAATGTTATATTAAAATCCGGATAAACAGTGTAAAATTGCTTAAAAGTAGAAATGCGATTCTCCTCATATCCATGTTTATGATAATGTCCAAATAATTCAATATCATTGTACGGTTTAAAATCATCATATAATGCTTTATATAATTGAACATCAAATTCTGGATATTTTTCGTAAAATTGCTTAAAAGTAGAAATGCGATTCTCTTCATATCCATGTTTATGATAATGTCCAAATAATTCAATATCATTGTACGGTTTTAAATCATAATATAATTCTCTATACAATTGAACATCAAATTCTGGATATTTTTCGTCAAATTGCTTTAAAGTAGAAATTCTATTAACTTTATAACCATAATTATAATAATGTTCAAATAATTCATTATTATTAAATGATTTTAAATCATAATACAATTCTCTATATAATTCCGAGCTAAAATCAGGAGATATTTTATACACTTCTTGCATAATATAATATATAGTATTTTATTTATCTAGAAAAATAAATTATAATAAATTATAGCAAATAATTATTTTCAATAGTATTTTCTAAATTTTCATAATGATTGATATCATCTAAAAATGGCAAAATACTTTTTTTTAATGAAAAATCGTGTATTTCATCCCATTGATTTTTTACCAAGTGAATTGTATCTAGTGCATATTCAATATCATCCATACCATAAGCAATACCATATAGATTCGATAAATTATTTGCCTTTAGATAAGGCCATGCAGCGGTCATTTGTAACCATTCATATTTACTCACACCCTCTATTGGATAAATAATACTTATACATCCGCATAATGCAGCTATAATATTCATAAATGTTAATGGGTCATAAGAGATAAAATATTCATATCGATTAAAAAAATAAATATAATCCTCTTGACTGTGCCTTTCTGTAATTTCAAATGATTCATCTGGGTGTATATATGTTATATTTGAATTATATACTTTCCCTTTTCTTAATGTTATACATGTTCCAGAACGATTCTCATAATTTGTTTGTTTTATTTTTGGATTTACATAAAGACATATTAATTGTTTATAAACATTTCCAATTTTGTCAGGAAATTTTTCAAATTTTAATTCATAATTAAAATAGTAAACTAATTCTTTTTCACCCCATGTATATAAATATTCATACTTAACATTTTTCCCTAATTCACTTAACATCCACCTAACAACATTTGGTGCATTTAATGGATTTCCTTTAATGCCTTCACAATAAATTACAACTAAATTATGGTCTATTTTAAAGTCATCTTCATAAAAATTATTAAACAATGGATTTTTAATTATAATTTCAGAGTGCAATCTAACTTTTACCCCTATTTTATCTAAAATACTTGCTAAATAATATTGTACGACAACACCACCATTTGAAAAATTAAATTCTGGTACATGTAGATATATTAATATATTTTTTTTCTTTTTATAGGTCTCCGTTTTTTTTGCTAGAAAAGTATAATCACATCCATTATTATACCATTCTATAATTGCATAAACCTCCCCAATATTTTGAATTTGAGGATTTGTATATCTATATAAGTCATAATCAAAATCAGGATAATTATTATAAAAAGTTTTTAATGAATAAATAGTAGTCGTTTTATCAGAGAAGTAAAAATTATAAATTAATTCTATTTCAGAACAATCCTTATAGTGTTTTTGAAAAGTTTTAAAAATTTTATCATTAAAATAAGGATATTTTAAATGGAATGTATTAATTGAGTAAATTCTAATTTCATATTTCCCATATTTATGATAATGTTCCAATAATTGATTTTCATTATATTCTTTTAAATCATAATTAAAAGCTTTGTATAGCTTAAGAACAAAATCGGGATATATTTCATAAAATTGATTATATGAGTAAATTCTATTTTCGTACTTACCATTATTATGATAATGACCAAATAATTGATTATTATTAAAATGCGTTAAATCCTGATTTAATTCTCTATATAATTCAAGAACAAAATCGGGATATAGTTCATAAAATTGATTATATGAGTAAATTCTATTTTCGTACTTACCATTATTATGATAATGGCTCAATAATTGATTATTATTAAAATGCTTTAAATCATAATTAAAATCTTTATATATTTCTATATTAAAATCGGGATATAGTTTGCTAAATTGATTTAAAGTTGAGATTCTATTTTCGTACTTACCTTGATTATGATAATGGTCCAATAATTGATTATTATTAAAATGCTTTAAATCACTATTTAATTCTCTATATAAATCTATATCAAATATATTATTTATATCCATAATATAAAATATAATATAATAAAAAGAAAATAAGTAAAACGAACGCAAATGAATATAAAATAATATTTATAAATAAACACATAAATAAAATGAGAGTTTTAATAACAGGTGGAAATGGAAATATTGCAAAAATAATTAAAAATAATTTAAACAACGATTATACCTATATAACTCCTGGAAGAGCTGAATTAAATTTATTAGATTTTGAGATTGTAAAAAAATTCTTTGAGAATAATGAAAATACCTTTGATATATGTTTTCATACATCAATCCAAGGTGGCCGTAGAACAAAGAGTGAAGATTATGATGTAGTTTACAACAATTTATTAATGTTTGAAAATTTAATGTTTTTTTCAAATAAATTTAAAATGATTTTTAATATGGATTCTGGAGCCATATATGATAAAGAAACAGATATTCTAAACAAACGAGAGGAGGAGTTGGATACAATTCCAAAAGATTTTTATGGATTTTCAAAATATCTAATTTATAAAAGAAGTTTAAGTCATTCAAATTTATTTAATTTCCGAATTTTTAATATATTTCATCCAAATGAAGAGAAGGATAGATTTATGAAAGCGGCATTCTTTTCATCTATCGAAAAGAGAACAATGACGATTCATGAAGATAAGTACTTCGATTTTGTTTATTACAAAGATTTTGTCAAAATAATTCAATATTATATTGATGAAATCAATAATGGTAACGTTCCGCCAAAAGTATTAAATATATCATATTCTCAAAAATATAAATTATCAGATATTGCAAAATTAATTGATAAAGATATTCATTTGGATATTTTAGTTGAGAATTCATCTCATAATTATTCGGGGTCTTCTGAGAAGATAGATTCATTAAAAATTGATTTAGACGGGTTGGAAATAAGTTTGAAAGATTATTATAATGAAGTAAAATAGTCGTGAGATAATTTATTTTCTAAAGAAATATCTTTATTTGATACTTTATAAATATTATTTATTATTTCTGGTCTTATATCTTTTATAAATTTTTCATATATAAATTGTAATTTTTCTTTTTCAGATACTTTTTTATCATTTATAAAAATATCAACATTATTATTTAATAAGTCATAGTCATCGTCATTTAATTCATTACTATCATATAAAATAATATATGAATCGTTAATACATGTTCGAACTTTTTGAATTGTTTCTATCTTCATTTCTAAATTAAAATCTTTATTATTGTCATCATTATCGTCTACAATAATTACTATATTTTTTTTATAAATCGGCTCATAAAATATTTTATTATATTCATTATTGATTTCAAATTTATTTTCTAAAAAAGTATATTTTTCATCTTTATTATTTAATATAATTTTATTTAAAAAATCCTCAAATCTATGAAATAATTTTGTTCTATTAATATATTCATCTTCAGTATCAAATGCAATAACATGATATCCTGATTTTGAATCGATTCTCTCTTTAAATGCTCCAAAATTATTATAAAAAATAGGTAGACCACTGTTTAAATATTTTGTTAAAGCGTATGAGTAAGTTTCACCCCATTTATTTAAATATAATAATCCATGGATATTATATTTTTCAATTAAATCATTGAAAGTATTTTCACTATAACATTCTATATTATATCCTGTAATAAAAAAGTTAATTTTTATATTATTGTAATTTTGATAATTGTCAATAAGTAATAAAATGGCTTCACTCCCTTTGCATGTACTAAAACTATGATAAACACCTATATTAATCTGATTGTTCATGATTAAAGGGGAATTTTTAACATTATCATATATTTTATAATCATTATGTTGAATAACTATAAAATTAAAACTATTAAAATATTTTGCATATTCATCAAAAATAAATTTAGATGGAAAAATAATTTTATAACATTTGGAAAATAATTTTTTAACATCTTCAGAGATAATTAAATTTTTATCCAAATATAATCCATGATAATAATAAGGACTTTTATCAAAATTTGCAGTTATTTCTTTATTTAGCCAATAAGTATCATGTATAGATACTATTAATTTTATATTAAATTTATTTTTAATATATAAAATATCTTCAATTGCTATATCAACATCAAGTAATTGTTGAACTAATATTATATCTCCCTTTTTAAAATCAATATCATAAAGTTTACTTTTATCTTTTAGTATAACAAAAAATATATGTTTAAAATTATTTATAATATCAATTACATATTTGTAAGTTCCTCCGAAATTATTATTTGATATTATAAAAACTCTTGCGATACTACAATAATTATATAGTCTATTTTCATTTATTCCATAATTGATAAAATGATTAATAGCATCTTGTTTATTAAATGAATTTAAATCATTATGTAATTCAATATATTCAATATAATCAAATTTTTTATTTAGAATTTGGGCTTTATTAATAAATGAATATTTTCTATTTTCTGATTTACCAATATCTATATAATGTTTTTTAGCATCTAGTTCATTTGTAATATGGTTTAAATCTGGATTTATTTCAATATACTCTTTCCAATTGAATAATATAGGTACATCAAATTTATATTTACGTTTTTCATATTTACCATAACCGGTATAATGATAATATGCATCAAGTTCAGTCATTCCTGTTAAATCGGGATTTAAATAAATATATTCCTGCCAATTATAGTCACTCGGTAATGAATTCATTATACTTTATTATTAAATAATAAAATATAAATATAATATTTATATAACGAATTATTTATAAAAATAAATTATATATTATTTATTTGATTAAAAACTGCAATATATTGTGTAATACCCAATTCTTGATATTCAATAAAATTATAGTTTATAACTTCGGGTATAATCTCTTCCAAATTTTTATTTAGATAATACTCTTTATGATTAAATGTTTCTAATAAAATTTTAAAATATTCGTGTAAAAAGTTTCTATCAATCTTATAAAAACATGTATAATAATATTTCATATAATCAAGGCTATAATCTCTTTTAAAAATATTTTTATCATTATCATAATTATTATAATTAAAGTGTTCATTTAAAATGTATCTTCCAGTAATTTTGAAAATATTATTTATCATTCTTGAATCTATTTTTTTTAAAAAAACATCATATAATTTTATCATTTGAAATATTTCAGCAAATGCTTTATATTCATATTCATTTGTATAATAATTTAGTTCACTATTATCGGTTATATTTATAAATTGTTCAACATGATTATACAATAAATCGTATTCATTATTATCCATCTCAGAATTATCAAATAAAATAATATAAGAATTTGGAATTTTATTACGAATACTATTAATAGTATTTATTGTTTGTGATAACCTCTCATCTTTACTGTATATACTTCTATGATTTACATATGAAAATGAATTATTTGATGTATAAATTTTTGATGTAATAATTACAATATTTTTTTTATAAATGGGTTCGTAATATAATTTATAATATTCTTCATTATCCGTAATGTCAGATTTATTAATTATTTTATATGTTTTATCTATAATATTACTATATTTATTGATATCATCTGAATTATCAGTAAATAATATTAATTTCAATGAATCTTTAAAATTATTTATTGATAGATTTATAATATATAAAATATCATTTGTTGATATATTTAAATTATTATTATGAATATCAAATATTATTATATCATTTTTTTTGAAATCAATATCATATAATTTTTTTATATCATTTATTTTAATTAGAAATATATTTTCAAACTGATTAAATATATTTTCAATATTATTTTGTGATTGTGATTCAATGACGAATATTCTAGAAATATTATATAAAATATATGTACGAGATTCTTTATATCCATAAATATTATAATGTTCTATTGCTGCCGCTTTATTAAATGAAATTAAATCATTGTTTGATTCCACATACTCGATATAATTAAATTTTTTTTTAAGAATCTTTTTTTTATTAAATATTATTTTTTTATTTTCATGATAATGTTTTCTAGCATCAAATACATTATTTATATTTAAATCATTATTTTCTACATATTCATTCCAATTAAAATTAGAAGGTACATCAAATTTGTATTTACGTTTTTCATTTGCTCCATATCCAATATAATGATGATATGCATCATTTTCATTCATACCGTGTAAATCAGGATTTAAATAAACGTATTCTTGCCAATTATAATCACTCGGAAGTAAAGTCATTTATTATATCTATTATAAAATATTTATAAAATAATAAGAATAAAAACGAAAATAATAATATTTATATTTTATAATATTATAAAATGACTTCATATTTTAATTTAAAAGAATATTCTGACCTAAATCCAGATTTAAAACAAAATAATATAATTGAAAAAGATCAATTATGGGAACATTTTATAAAGTATGGAATACATGAAGATAGAGAATATAAAAAGTACGAAAAAATGATTCTAAATAATAATTATTTATTTGATTCAATATATTATATAAATACGAATCCAGATTTAATTGAAAATAATATTAATACATATGAAAAAGCATGGGAACATTATATTCTTTATGGTATTCATGAAGAGAGAGATTGTATGAAAAATGATAATACTTATTTTTTTGATCATGATTTTTATGCACAAAAATATAAAGATTTACTTGAAAATGGTATTTATACAAAAAAAGATTTATTAAAACATTGGATAAATAATGGTTTATTTGAAAGGAGAGTATGTAATGAGTGGGAAGATACATGCCACTTAGAATTAAATACAAAAAATGAGAATGAAATAAGAGCTAACATGAAATTATATAAATATAATAATGATTTATTAGATTATATAAAAAGATATGGAGGAAGCACAAATTATAATGTATCAAAAATAAATGTAAGTAATTATTTTCCAGTAATTTCTAAAAAAAAATGTATAAATTTTGATTTATATTTTTATAAATATGTAAATAATATTGAGATTTCTGAAAAAATTAAAGTATTGGAACATCTTTATGAAAATGCATTTCACGGTTTAATTTATCATCCAAATCAATTAAAAAAAATATATGAAAATATAAATATATATAAATATGGACAAACGTTAATAATAGAAAATGATAATATGTTATATGATGCAAAATCTTTTATAGAAGATAATATTTATAATAAGACCAATGAAGAATTAAGTGATATTTTAATAAAATGTGTAGATGATAATTTTAACCAATATACTAAAACTTCATTATTAATATTATTTTTTATAGGTAATGAATATATTGGTAATAATATAATTGATAAATTAATTTATTATAAAAATATTGAAAAATTTAATATTGCGATATGTTTTAATTCGGAAAATATATATGATAAACTTTCAGAGAAAATAAAAGATAATTTTGATAATTTTAAAATTTATATTTCGAAAGATTTTGGTAATGATATTACTCCAACAATGTTAATGTATAATGATATAATAAATTCCGACTCATTTGAACATATTATTAAATTACATACTAAAACACACGATGAACAGAGAGATAGATTAATAAATTTTTTATTAGACAAATCTATTCAAACTTTAATAACATATAAAAGAGATGATTGTAATTGTATTGGGCATGAATATCATTATGTAAATAATAATAATGATGAATTTAATAGATGTTTAATGAATAAATATATTAATCATTTGGATTATAATAACTGTTTTTTATACGGAACAATATTTTATTGTAATTCGAAAACCTTTGATAAAATGTTGGATTTTATAAAAAATAATAATTTTACGGCATGTATTCTTAATAATCTTTATGATGATAATATGATATGTTATGATAAATCATATATTCATTTTTATGAAAGATTATTTGGTATAATAAAATAATTTTTATATAAATGATATTTATAAAATGTCAAAATATAATTTAGTTATTCATACTATTGCAAAAGACGAAGAGCATATAATAAATGAGTGGATATTACATAATATTTTTATAGGTTTTGAACATATTTTTATTTATGACGATAATAGTAAAATTCCTATTTTGGAAACAATTCAAGTTTTACCAGAGTACATAAAGGAAAAAGTGACAATTTTTAGATTAGAGGATGGGGACGATTTTTATAATATAGATGTATTTAAAACATCCGAATATTATGATGAAAGTGTATATAATAATTTTACGACTATAAAACAATTGTATTTTCAAAATTACTTTTTAAATAATTTTAAAGATTTATCAGAATTATGTTTTTTTTGTGATATTGATGAATTTATATATTTAAAAAATGATGATAATATATTATCATTTTTAGATTTTTATAATGAATATGATATTATTTATATTCCATGGTTGGTCTACGGGTCTTCATTTTATATCGAACAACCCAAAGGGTCTATTATGAAAAATTTTAGATATCATGATTTTAAATATTTTATTTTAGGGAAAAGTATATGTAGAATGAAAAATATAGATAAAATTATATCTACACATGACATATCAAATAATAAAAAAATATATAATTTTGATTATAATACAAAATTACATGAACTCCCAATACATATTAATCATTATCAGATAAATAGTATTAAAACATATTTAAAAAGAAAATTGAGAAATGAAGTAGGATGGGGGTATGGGAAGTCAAGAGAAGTATCTGAAATATTTAGATTTATAACAAATTTTAATGATAATTATAGTAATATTATGGATAAATATATTTCCAGAATAAATGATATTCTTTATATATCAAATCATGATGAAATTCATAATGAAAATCAAAAAGAAAATAATTTTTTGAGTTATTTAATAATGAATAATAATTATATTGATTCTTTTAATTCAATTGAAGAATTAAAATTAATATTAGATAATAAAAGTGATTTAAGATATGTATCACGTGATAAAGATTTTCCAGAAAAATTTAATATTAACGCTTATAAAAATTTAAATAAAGATTTATATGATTTATCAGATAACGATTTATATTTACATTATTTAAATTTTGGTAGATTCGAGAACAGAAAATATTCATATGAAAATTATTTACCAGATGATTTTGATGCAACTATATATAAATTATTACATGAAGATTTAAAACAATTTTCAAATAATGATGCAACAAATCATTATATTCAATACGGTAAATCGGAAAATAGAATTTATAAATTACCACTTGATTTTGATGCAAATATATATAAAAACACATATCCAGATTTACAACATTTTAATGAAAAAGAAGCGACATATCATTATATTCTATACGGTAGATTTGAAAATCGTAATTATAAAATTGAAGATAATATTTTACCGAATGATTTTGACGCAAGTATATATATTAGGCTTTATGCAGATCTAAAAGATTTTAATGAATTACAAGCAAAAAATCATTACATTCAATATGGTAGATTTGAAAATCGTAATTATAAAAATAGTAGATAATATTTTACTAAATTATTTTTTCAGCAATTAAAAATCCATTTCTTATATTTTCTCTTTTTACAATTTTCCAAGATTTGTCAGATTCTATCTCTTTTACAATTAATTTACATTTATCAACATTAATGTCATCTAACATTATTACCTTACATCTATTTTTTAGAATTTGAAATTCATAATAAGTAGTAAATTCACCACCATCTAATAATACAACATCAAATATAGGAGGAAGATTTGGTCGATTTAGAAATAAATTGCATTTTTTCATATTTATAATATCAACATTATGCCAATGTTTATAAGTTTCGTCATTTAAACATTGTGGAAATATTTCATAAAAATCACTTGGTTGTTCATTCCATATAACTTCATTTAATATGTGTATTTTATTATTATCAGAATATAATTTAATTGCATCCATGCATTTATCTAAATTACATTCAAGACTATAAAAAATATAATCATCATTTCTATTTGCGAAACCATATGAAAATGCTTTTGTAGAGCCCATACCATTCCATGTTCCAATTTCTAAAAAAGTTTTATATTCTAAATTAGAAGCATATTTTATTATTTCATTTGAAAAAGGGTCATTACATATTTGTCCAATATTATAGTGTTTATGGCAATCATAATTTTGTTTATCATTAAAATCCCACATTATATATTTTATATATTCTATATTTATTTTTTATAATAAACGAAAAATATATTATATTTTATAAATTCTATTTTCCAATCTACCATAGTGAATATAATGACTTTTAGCTTCATCTTCATTAAAATGTGCTAAATCAGAATGCATTTGTGTATATATTTTTGCATTAAAATCGTCTGGAAGAAGATTTTTCGTATAATCACCCAATTCATTATAACAGTATTCTTCGTTTTTATAAAAATATTTCCAAATCAT
>JACCEB010013387.1_pt1 | contig 12211 bp, 17 predicted proteins | sample 7454761 | NCBI WGS metagenome assembly JACCEB01 (sample SAMN15323454, study PRJNA562643) | freshwater metagenome | isolation source: river surface water | place: USA:Blue River Watershed | collected 2017-08-18 | reverse complement strand
CATTAAATTCTTACTTTTTAAGGAGAAAGTTATGTCAAAAATCATCGGTATCGATTTAGGTACCACAAACTCATGTGTAGCTGTTATTGAAAACGGCAAGTCTAAAGTAATCGAAAATTCAGAAGGTGCAAGAACAACCCCAAGTATTGTTGCTTACACGGATAGTGACATTCTGGTAGGTGCTTCAGCAAAGCGTCAAGCGGTAACTAATCCCAAAAACACAATTTATGCAGCCAAGCGTTTAATTGGACGTAAGTTCGATGAAGAAGCTGTACAAAAAGATATTGATCTGATGCCTTATGAAATTATGAAGGCTAAAAATGGCGATGCTTGGATTCGTGCTCAAGGAAAAGAAATGGCTCCCCCACAAATTTCAGCAGAAGTTCTTCGTAAAATGAAGAAAACTGCCGAAGACTATCTTGGTGAAGAAGTTACTCAAGCAGTTATTACAGTGCCTGCCTATTTTAACGACAGTCAGCGTCAAGCAACTAAAGATGCTGGACAAATTGCAGGACTAGAAGTTCTACGTATTATCAACGAGCCAACTGCGGCTGCTCTCAGTTACGGTGTTGATAAGACTGAAAAAGCTGATCGCAAGATTGCTGTATACGATTTAGGTGGCGGTACATTTGATATCAGTATTATTGAGATTGCAAATGTAGATGGAGACAAACAAATTGAAGTATTGTCTACCAACGGTGACACCTTCTTAGGCGGTGAAGACTTTGACCAACGCATCATGGATTATCTGGTTGATGAGTTTAAGAAAGAACAAGGTATTGATCTTACCAAAGACATGTTGGCTCTACAGCGTCTTAAGGATTCAGCTGAAAAAGCAAAGATCGAACTTTCTAATTCTACACAAACCGAAGTTAACTTACCCTACATCACAGCAGATGCAAGTGGTCCTAAGCACCTAGTTGTAAAAATTACCAAAGCAAAATTAGAACAATTAGTTGATGATCTAATTCAACGTTCTCTAGAACCATGTCGTATTGCAATGAGAGATGCAGGAGTAACAGCAGATCAAATTGATGAAGTTATTCTTGTTGGTGGTCAGACACGTATGCCCAAGGTACAAGAAGAAGTTGAAAAATTGTTTGGTAAAGCACCACGTAAAGATGTTAACCCGGATGAAGCAGTTGCAGTTGGTGCTGCCATTCAAGGTGATGTGCTAGGAGGCGGTCGCAACGATGTTCTATTGTTAGACGTTACTCCATTAACTCTTGGAATTGAAACTATGGGCGGTGTAATGGCCAAGTTAGTTGCTAAGAATACTACCATTCCTACTAAGGCAACACAGATTTTTAGTACAGCCGATGATAATCAACCAGCTGTAACTATCCGTGTGTTCCAAGGTGAGCGCGAATTAGCACATCACAACAAGATGTTGGGAGAATTTAACCTAGAAGGAATTGATCCAGCACCACGTGGAATTCCTCAGATTGAAGTTACATTTGATATTGATGCTAACGGTATTCTCAGCGTTAGTGCCAAAGACAAAAACACTGGTAAAGAGAATAAAATCACTATCAAAGCAAATAGTGGAATTACTGAAGATGAAATTAAACGTATGATTTCTGAAGCAGAACAATTTGCAGAAGAAGATAAAAAAGCACGTGAAGTAATTGAAACACGAAATAGTGCCTTGTCTGAACTGTACACTATTCGCAGAGAGTTAGAAGCAGAAAAAGATCTTGCCACTGAAGAAGAATGGAAAGCTATCGAAGATGCGCTAGCAGATGCAGAAAAATTAGCTAACGACAATAATGATATTGAAGAAATCAAGAAAGGTCCATTCAGTGTAGCAGATGCTGCTAAACCTTTGTTTGAAAAGATCAAAGCCAAACGCGAAGCTGCCAAAGCAGAACAAGCTGCCCCCCAGCCAGCAGATGGTGAGGTTATTGATGCTTCCTTCACTGAAACTGAAGGTAAGACATCTTAAGAATACACCAATGTGTGTATGAAATGTTGCGGTACCTAATGGGCCGCAACATTGAGCATAAGGCTCATTTTTCTTACTTTTAAAGGAGATTATTATGAACAATCAATTAGCACAAATTACAGCTCTTAATAGAGCTCTTATTGGATTTGATACACTTTTTGACCAAATGGAAAGAAGATTTGCCAATAGTGTATCTAACAACTATCCACCTCACAATATTTTAAAGACTGGTGAAAATCAGTATGAAATTCAATTGGCAGTTACAGGATTTAACAAGAATGAAATTTCTGTTACTGTAGAGGATGGTGTACTTATCGTCAAGGGCGAAAGTCTTTTATCTGACGAAAATACTGACATCGTCTATATTCACAGAGGTCTTGCTACTCGTGATTTTGTCAAAGAGTTTCCTCTTGCCGAACATATCGAAGTAGTTGGCGCAGAAACCAAGAATGGTATGTTAACTATAAAGTTAATTCGTAATGTTCCGGAATCTGCAAAGCCAAAAGTTATTGACATTGTAGATATTAAGTAATATAATTAAGGGGAAGGAAACTTCCCCTTAATCAAACTCATAGAGGAATTATGGCAGACGTAGAAACCAAAATCAAAGAAGTAACAACTACCGTTGAAATTCAACCTCCTAATCAATGGAAAGTACTTTTCCTAAACGACGACTATACTCCAATGGAATTCGTTGTTGCTCTTTTGGTTACTATCTTTAGGCATACAGAGCAATCCGCCGAACAGATCACAATGGAGATACATAATACCGGTAGTGCTGTTGTTGGTCTTTATACTCACGAAATTGCAGAACAAAAGTCCATTGACGCTATTGGTGTTTGCAGACAACACGGTCACCCCTTACAAATTACCATCGAAGAAGATAAGTAAATGACAGCCGACGAGTTTAAGTTCATAAAATATATGAACGCCGAAACTGGTCGGTTTTCTTTTTGGATAATTTTTCACGACCTCAGAAGATATAATCTTGGTAAAAAAGGTAGAAAAAATTTCATAAACTTTTTTACAGAAATTTTAGGTCCTGTTGGTGAACGCTGGCAATACGAAAAAACTATTCATACATTTTGTATCAAATTAGATAAAGAAATAGATGCCACGATGATGTTGCTCCGTTACGGTCCTAAGTAAATAAAAAACTATGAGCTTAAAAGAAATTACCAAAGATCTTCATCACGAAGCAGAAACAACACAATTTGCTAAGATGTTACTTAGCGGAAAAATTACCAAAGAAGACTACGCCAATTATTTGTATCAATTAGTACTGATCTACAATGCTATTGAATTAGGTAATCGGGTAGAAGGTAATTTTAAAAATCTTCCAGGGCTAGAAAGAACACACGCAATCTACCAAGATTTTATTGAGATAGCAGGTGTTGATCACAATTATAAATGGTTGCCTGGAACTATAGATTACTACAACTATCTATTAGAATTAGTTCGAGATCCAGCGCAGCGTCCTAGAATTAAAGCTCATCTATATTGCCGCCACATGGGAGATTTGTATGGCGGACAAATTATTAAAAAACAAGTAGCACATATTAGTAAAGGTCGTTTTTATGATTTTAAAGATGCAGATACATTAAAAATGTCTATCCGTTCGGAGTTAACTAATGATCTAGGCGACGAAGCAAGAGTTGCTTTTGAATGGGCTATTAAAATGATGAGAGAATTATACAATGAGTCTAGTCTGGAACAGTCTAATTGAAATACAAAAATTACTAGAAAACAGATTTTCAGAAACAGGTGTTGAAACTTTTGAACCTGGAATGGATAGATTCAATCAACCAGGATGGGTAAATAGAGTTTGGTGCAGCGAACATTATCGTAGAGCTCATATCGACGTAGTCGATGCCCGATCCTCAAAGGGTCTCTGGATGATGCATTGCTGCATCTTTCCTCATATTCATAACTCTGCACCAATATTTGGTTTTGATGTAATCGCAGGTAAAAATAAAATTACCGGATGTTTCATAGATTACAGTCCTACCGCTGATCGCAATCATCCTATGATTGAATACTTTGCGGAAGAAGTTAGTAGATACGATTGGATTCGTAAACGTGAATTGCCTGAGTGGGCACAGCGTATTTTTAGTCCACACATGGTAGCTGCTGGTAATGTACAAGAAGAATCAGAATTATCTCAAATTAGTAGTCTAGCTAATATTTTAGTAAATCATTATTTAGAAACTGTGGGAGAAACTAATCATAAAGTTGCAGATACAACATTTGAGCAAAATTATTATGCTCAGAATCAAAAACAAAATCCGCACACACCGCGTGTGATGACCAGTTTAGGATTAAACGAAGAAGATGTAAAGGTCTTTATTCAAAAATGTTTATTTCCGGAAATAAACTAAATACTCAATGCGTTTTACAGAAATTGAATCAAAACCACAGCTTATCAAACTTCACTACTTTCAAGTAGACGACACGCAAGCCGCCCGGGAGATTGGAATGCGTCAAGATCGTAATGGCCAGTGGTTTCTCCCACAGTATGACAAAAGTGGTAGCGGATTTGATCGTAAAGCGTCATCGGCCATAAGGTTGTTTGGTGTACCTCGCACAATTTCAATTAAAAATTAGTTACAAAATTTAAAGCAAGATTATCGTATGCTTTAATATCTCTCCTCTCCTCCTTAAATAATAATAACCCAATATCCCGGGAGCGAGAAAAATGAAAAAAATAATAATAACGGGCGTATTGCTGGGATCCTTAACCACCCCTGCATTTTCGCAAACAACGTATGATAGTAAAAGTTTAGTAGATACTAATAATAATTCAACGAGCACTAGTACAGTTAACAGTACCAGCACTAATACCAATAACAATATAAACACCAGTACAGTTAATAGTAACAGTACCAATACTAATATAAATCAAAATACTAGTACTAGTACCAGTGTAAACACAAACAATAATATTAATACTGGTCATACAACATCAAACAATGTTAATACCAATAATAATAACAATGTGAACACTAGTACCAGCACCAGCACCAGTACCAATCAAAACAATAATGTAAATCAAAATATCAATAGCGGTGATATGACTAATCGTAATATCAACGATAGTAATATTACACAAAAAGTCATACAACCACCACCAACTGCTATTGCACCTGCAATGATGAGTGGTGGTAACAATGATTTGTGTACCACGGGAACCAGTGGAGCAGTACAAACACAGATATTGGGTATTAGCAGTGGCGGAACAATTCGTGATATGAATTGCGAAAGATTAAAGAACGCCAAGACACTGTATGACATGGGTATGAAAGTGGCTGCTGTGGCTACAATGTGTCAAGATCGTAGAGTGTTTGATGCTATGTGGCATGCAGGCACACCTTGTCCATATGAAGGTGTTATTGGTGAACAAGCTCGTGTATCATGGAATGCTAATCCAGATAAATGGCCAAAACCTGAGGAACCAAAGAGTGATGACTTCTATAAAAAGACTGGTTGGGGTGCTTTGCTTGGCATCCTTCTTTTCAGTCTGTTCTAATGCTCAGCAGATAGATCCCACTACCGGTAATCTAATCTACACCGACGCAAATCCCCCGCCCGGTGGATATGCAGCACAAGGTGCATCCTGGAGTGGTGCATTCGTCGGAACTACATCAAACGGTGGCGGATTTTCTGGAGGTAATGTGCCTGGATGGAATCCCACAACTGGCACATGGTTGTTTGGTTATAGTCAAGCTACAGTATCTTATCATACTTCAATACCTACCGCTTTTGCCAACGCAGGCTCGGGCGTACTTGTAAATGGTTTTACCTATAGTTGGAATTATTATAATCAACAAGATTATCGAGGTACACTGTCTGCTAATATTAATGTAACTAATAGTGCAGGTTCAGTTTTGCATAGTTATAACTACTCAATGCCTCAAACCACAGCTGGTTGGACTAATATGAGCGGAGTACAAAATTTTGGTGCTCAATATAGTCCTCTCTCGCTAGGTAATTTAAATTTTAGTTTAACAGGCAAGGATGATCGTTTCTGGGCAGGATACTATGGCCCGCAGATCAGAGACATAGATGTAAGATTAAAATATTCTGTAGATCCTTGCGTAGCGAATCCTCTATATGCCAGCCATTGCCCAGGTTTTAACGATATTGTTACTAGTGGAAATTTAGTTGGAAATCCAAACACAGCAGTATCTTGGGGACAGTCATTTAGTGAAGTTATTGCTATCTCCACAGCATTACAACATGGTGGTTTAGGAGTTAAGGTACACGGATTTAATTGGGGTTATGATGTTCAAAGTAACGATCCTTATTATGCAGGATGGTTTTGGACAGATTACAGAGATCCGTTAGCACGTACTACAGTTAATATTACTAACAGCACAGGACAAAGCATTTATTCTGTAACCAGAGATTATAATGATATAAACAGCTTACAAAGTAAATCATATTCTTACAATTTACCTAATAGCACAAACAGTCTAAGTCTTGGAAATTTCACCTTACAGGGTCAAACATGGGATGCTGCTGCTATACAAAATATATATGTGACAGCAAAATACACTCCAGATCAATGTGTGCTAAATCCTCTTTTCAGTACAAGTTGTACAGGTTATGCTGATGCTTATTTTAATCAACAATGTTCATTAAATCCTTTATATAATCAAAGTTGCCCTGGATATGCTCAGGCCTATTACAATCAACAATGTTCGTTAAATGCGTTATATGATAACGGATGTCCAGGATATGCACAGGCATATTTTAATCAACAGTGCTCATTAGATCCTTTATATAATCAAAGTTGTCCTGGATATGCACAAGCATATTTCAATAACCAGTGTTCATTGAATGCACTTTATAATGTACAATGTCCAGGATATGCACAGGCAAAAGTTCTTAAAGATCTACAGGATAAACAAACAGCTTCAACAGAAACTACGTCAACAACTAGTCCATCAACGCCCACATCTACTACTTCAACTACACAGGCATCTTCGTCAACGGTAGCATTGGCTGATCCAACTAGAACAGAAACAGTTGTAACTACAGATGTTGGCGGAGTTGAATTAACTACCTCTGGTCAAGTTAGCATACCAACAGGCGAAACCACTGCTACTAAAGAATCTGTAAAAGAAGCAGCTAGAGCAGAAGAAAAAAAAGCTGAAGAACAAAAAGTTGAATCTAATAAATCAGAAGACAAAAAACGTGTAGATCCTAAAGCACTGGCAGTGGCTATGGCCGCAGTAGCAGCTACAGAACGCACAGCATTGGCCACAGCTGAACAGGCAATAGTTTTAAGTCAAGCTAGTGTAGGACCCAATGACGGTACTGGTATTACACTAGGTTCCGGCCTAACATTACAAAATAATAGATCTCAATCATTTAATGATGATAAGTCTCAAGACAAAAAAGATGAAGGCAAAAATAATACTGCACAGAGATCTTCTGGTCCAACAGATAATATTAATTTGTTAGCAACACCAATTCAAACAGTTCCGGATACTAATCAAAAAGCAGGTCCTAGTGTAAGACGTGGTGGAGCAGTAGAAGGTATGGAAGGAGGACCAGATCCTACGGCATTAGCAAAAGCACCAATGGATTTTAATCAATATCTTAATTCGCAATTAAAGGATGCACAGTTCTATCAAAGTAAAGAAATTTATAAAGGTCAAAGAACTGTTGATAATCAACGATTGTTAAGAGGCTTATCGGGTGGTAGTGATGCACTACATCAAAGAATGATAGAACAACAATACAATATTTCAGGACAATAAAATGTTTGAAGCGTTTATGATTTTTTATCTATTAGAAGTGTTGGTGCTAGTGTCAGTGGCTGTTTGGTATTATAAAGAACCTAAAAAGGTAGAAAAAAAATTACATGACCCTTGGGGTTTTTTCAAAGGAATGAAATAAAATGAGCGAAGAAAAAGTAGACGTAAACAAAAAAATTGATGATGCCGAAGCGGCAATGAAAAAGTATGCCAGTAAAGATACTGTGATCAGTATTGGTGGGTATGAATTTACTCCTGCAAAACTTATGGTTGCATTCACTCTTGTATCTTCAGCATTGGGTGGCTTATACGGAGCATTTGAAGTTTACAAAGACTATCAAGAAATGAAGGAAAAGATTGCCAAATATGTCAGTCCGGACCTTACAGAAATTTATAAAAAGTTAGAAGTACTAGAAGCTAATACAAATAAGACTGTTGAATACAGCGATGCTATTAAAACTGATCTAAAGAATGATGTACGTAGATTAGAAAATGTAGTTGAAAATGTTGAACGCAGCTCTAAACAAACAGCACGAGATACTGACCAAACGGTCAAGGAGATTAAACGAGATGTTGACGGTACTCTTAAAGAAGTTAGAAGATACAGCGATCAAACTGTTAAGGAAATTAATCAAGAAATAACACGTAACAATCAAGAGATGGCTAGAAATCAAAAAGAAACTCAAGCTGAAATACGTGCGTTAAGAAAAGAAGTAGATGACAAAATTAAGAAAGCATTGGACAATCCGTTGTCTCAATAAGGAGAGGAGCAAGTGGCAGAAGAAAAAGATCTAAACAAAGCAGTAGACAAATTACAGGAGATTACCAGCAAGGACACAGTAATAAGCATAGGTGGATATAGTTTTACTCCAGCCAAACTTATGATTGCCGCAGGTATCGTATCGTCCGTTATCGGAGGACTCTACGGAGCATTTGAAGTGTATAAGGGCTATATAGATATGAAGGAAAAAATAGCCAAATATGTTGCACCAGATTTAAGCGAGTTTGACAAGCGATTATCAGTAATCGAAGAAAATAGTCAAAAAACCACAGACTACACACGCGATATTAAAAACGATTTAAAGCAGGATTTGCGTAAACTTGAACAGGTCGTGGAGACAGTGGAACGTAGTTCTAAACAACAACAGAGAGAAGTTGATCAGGATATTAGGCAGTTGCGCAAAGAAATAGACACAAAGATACAGAAAGCCATGGATAATCCGTTAGCCAATAAATAACTATATATTCGGGAGCTAAATTATGAAGCCGTTACTAGATATACTGAGATTGTCGCTAGTAGCGGCTTTCTTTTCACCGTTTTTTGCCCAAGCAGAAATCATCTACCCTACAAAAATAGTATGTGTTACTGAACAGGAACTAACTCCTGTTTTAACAAAGTATCAAGAACAACCTTTACTAAAGTTTTCTTCTATGAGAGTCATAGGAAATACTCAAGGCTATTTACAGTCAGTGCTATATATGAATGCTACTACAAAAACATGGACTCTAGTAGAGCAATGGGCAGATGATTTATATTGTATTGTTGCTATTGGTGTTGATGCCGAGCCAGCAGTACAAGGCGACAAGATATGAATCGATTAGAGGACTGGTTTGATTTACAAGTTTGGTTTTTCCTTCAAATGTACTATTGGCCTCACTATGCAATGGGCAAACAAGATGAATGGAAAGAATGGGTTAGTTTTAGTTTAAACGGAGTAAAGTCCTATAACATATGTAATCCTTATAGGTGATCAATGAATGGTAAGATAGGTTTATTTTTACACCAACCAAAATGTTCCGTTCAAAGTGGAAACGGAATTATGCAAGCCCTATATCCACACTATTCTTTTAAAATCTTTACCAAACACGAAATAGAGGACGATTTTTTCAACGACCTCGACATGGTATGCTTTCCTGGCGGGTTCGGAGACAGCGATGCATTTGATTATCTTTTACCAAATCATATTAAAAGCATAAAGAAATTTATTAATCGCGGCGGCAAATATTTAGGTATATGCATGGGAGCATATTGGGCTGATAAAGATTACTTTGATATTTTAGAAGACATTAGAGTAGTACAATATATTAAACGACCAAATACAGATACAAGAAGACCACATGCCAAAGCCATAGATGTTAAATGGTATGGTGCTCCGGAAAAGATGTATTTCTACGATGGATGCACCTTTGTTGGAGATCGATCAAAGTTTGAGACTGTGTCAACTTATGCTAATAACGATCCGATGGCAATAGTCAAGGGCAACATTGCATTGATTGGCTGTCATCTCGAAAGCGAAAAAAGTTGGTATCATGATTATAGTTGGATGCCACGACACTGGCACAGAAGAAAGCATCATGCTTTACTATTAGATTTCGTCAATAGGTTTCTGGCCAAATAATTCTCCATCCTTGATAAAACTAACAAGATTATCTTGTTTGACCAAGTATTGACGCCCGTTCTTGTTGACCAATTTAAAATAATCACCACCCCTCCACCCTAGACTGTCAGAATCAAATTCTGGATCTAGTAGAATTCCGTTTTTATTTACTATCCATTCGTATTCAAAATTTTTCATCCTTTATTTATTATTGACCTTGTCCAAACTTTCTGCTATAATACACATATTATTCAGTTGGTAAATAGACGATGAAAATTAGATTAGTATCAGATCTTCATTTAGAATTTTCAGACTGCTTTGATATTAAGAACGATGATAACATCGATGTCTTAATACTTGGTGGTGATATCATGTTGGCCAGTAAAGTTCTAAAACCTCAGAGCGAATATGGTATTCGTTTTCGTGATTTTTTAAAGCGCATGAGTTTTCAATTCCCACATGTTGTGTATGTAATGGGCAATCACGAATTTTACAGTGATGGTCATTGGTTTGCCAGTATTGAAGAAATGCGACTGGCCTGCGGAGTTCATGCCAATATCTATATGTTGGAGAGAGATACTAAGATAATTGACGATGTTGTATTTGTTGGCGGAACACTTTGGACTGATATGAATAAAAATGATCCGTTAACTTTACATGCTGTTCGTGACATGATGAACGATTATCGTGCTATTCGTAATGACAAGCAAGGATATCGTAATCTTAGACCAGCAGATACTGTAGAGCGTCATCGTCAAACTAGAGATTATATTGAACACGTTGTTAAAGAAAATAAAGATAAACGCTGTGTTGTAGTTGGACATCATACACCTAGCTACCAAAGTTGCCACGAGATGTATAAACACGATTACATAATGAACGGCGCATATCACAGTGATCTCTCTAACATCATGTTGGATAATCCTAATATTAAACTGTGGACTCATGGTCATACGCATCATTGCTTTGATTATATGATTGGAGAAACTAGGATTGTTTGTAATCCTAGAGGTTACCATCAGGCAAGTGGCTGGAGCGAGGACACCGGATGGAACCCTTCATTATGTATAGAAATTTAATTTTATTAATTCTGTTGTTCCCTATCAAGAGTTGGGCCGAACCCAACTCTTATCTTTACAATATCACTAATGACAAAATTGTCATGGGCGATAGGTTGGACGAAGTACGACCAATTGCCAGCATTACTAAAATTATGACCGCTATGGTTGTGCTAGACAATTATAAATCGTTATTGGATAAGATCAAAACCGGAACAGGACTATTGCCTTCTAAAGAATATACACGAGAGCAGATATTAACTGCCATGCTGGTGCGTAGTGATAATGGTGCAGCAGAAACTTTAGCTAGAAACTTTCCAGGCGGACGAAAAGAGTTTTTAAATCAGATGAATTTGAAAGCTCGTGAATTAAAGATGAGTAATACAAATTTTGATGATCCAACTGGACTGAGCCGTAAGAATGTTTCAAGTATTCATGATCTTAGTTTGATGATGACAGCGGCCCAAAAGTATCCTAAAATTAGAGAAATTAGTATTAAGAAACAGGCTCTTTTTGAAACCAAATATAAAAAGAAAATAAGAACAATTCATTTACACAATACTAACACACCAATTCTTTTTGAATTTGATACTGTAGTTGTGTCCAAAACAGGATATACTAATCCAGCAGGATGGTGTGTGGCTATGGTAGTTGAAAAATTTAACAACACTTATGTTGTAATTGTCTTGGGTGCTAAAAACAAAGCACACCGTATTGACAAAGTCAAGGAAATCATGTACAATCACATTGTTGATGAAAAAGTTTTAGATAAAGACACAGATTATGATTTCCAAGTCATCCACCCTATTCTATAAAAAAGTAGGACGCCGCTATATTCCTGTAGCGGAATATGATAACGAGCTATTGGATAGTTTTCCAAAAGGAGCACATCTTGTATTATGTTATCCTGGAGGACAAAGTCGTCGTTTTAATATAGAACCAAACCATGTGGCGCTGATTGCTGCGGCTCGGGTTGCTGAAGATGCTATGACCAAAGCCATTAGCAAAGCCAGCGAACTAAAGCCACAACGAACTCCACTTACTAAAGCACAATTAAAAGCTTGGCGT
>JACCEB010512369.1_pt1 | contig 12218 bp, 14 predicted proteins | sample 7454761 | NCBI WGS metagenome assembly JACCEB01 (sample SAMN15323454, study PRJNA562643) | freshwater metagenome | isolation source: river surface water | place: USA:Blue River Watershed | collected 2017-08-18 | reverse complement strand
GATTTGCATTAAGTGATATCCAGTCCCAGTTCCATGGTTTATCTGGATTTGCTTCAATAATTTCCATAGTTATATTTGGATTACCTGAAATCGAATCCCAATTCCATGGCTTATCTGGTTTTGATTTAATAAATTCCATGGTTAGATTTGGATTACGTGATATCCAATCCCAATCCCATGGTTTATCTGGATTTGCCTCAATATCTTCCATGGTTATATTTGGATTTACTGAAATCTCAACCCAATCCCATGGTTTATCTGGATTTGCATTAATAAAGTCCATGGTTAGATTTGGATTACCTGATATCCAATCCCATTTCAATGGTTTATCTAGATTTGCATTAATCATATCTATGGTTAGATTTGGATTTTCTGAAATATAATACCAATCCAATTTTGATTCATGTTTCATCATAAATGACCACCATTTTTTACTCCATTCTCGGATTACTTTATCCTTATAAACTTTAACACGTTCTACCCTAGTAGTCATATTAATTAGTATAAATCACGAAATACTCAATAAAAAAATAAAACAATTTTAAAAACCCGGATGGAATTAATGAGCTTAAAGCGCTTCCGGGCCGAATAACTCAGCATACTCCCGTTCTAGCCTGCGGATTCCAACTGGGTGCCTGGGGTCTAGCCTTAGCCGGTGCCACCATTGTTGGATTTTATAAGCAGCCATGTATTTTTGCATCTCAATTTGAATATAGTCATTTGGTTTATGTACAGATGGGTTTTTAAATATCTCTGTCCAACTCCATTTTTTGTCTGGGTTTGCTATAATATACTCAACTGTTAAATTTGGATTAGCTGATACATACCACCAATTCCATGGTTTATCTGGATTTGCGTCAATATCATCCAATGTTATATTTGGGTTAAATGAAATTATGGACCAATCCCATTGTTTGTCAGGATGTGCTTTAATGAACTCCATAGTTAAACCTGGATTCCGCGATATACACATCCAGTTCCATGGCTTGTCTGGGTTTTCATATATATCTGTAATTGTAATTCCAGGATTCCGGCTAAGCGCGGTCCAATCCCATTTTTTATCAAGATTTGCATTAATATATTTCATTGTAATCCTTTTATTATTTGAAATAAATCCCCAATGCCATGGTTTGTCTGGGTTTTCATTAATGAACTCTATGGTAAGATTTGGATTAGCAGATATATCCGTCCAATTCAAAGGCTCATCTTTATATTTTTGAATAAAATCCATAGTTGTCCGTAAACCATGGGCTACAACTGGCCAAGTAATCCAATGTTTTTTTTTCATAAACAACTCATTCCATTTATTAAATTTATCAATCACTTCCGTTCTATACTCACATGTCCTTTCAACTCTAGTAACCATGATATACTACCTGCGTTTTTATCAGGGTATTGAATGCATGTAATATGTCTATAACAATTTTTTATGACATTAAATTAACCTATTGATGAAAAAAAGTGATTTACCAATTGTATACGGAATATGAGATTCATATATAAACAAAACAATCAATGACTCTATCCCCCGAACAACAAGCAGTATTCAATGCCTATCTAGCCGGACAAAACGTATTCATAACCGGACCTGGTGGAACCGGCAAAACACACCTTATCCGCCTTATATACAATGATGCTCTAAAAAATAAAAGGGCAGTACAAGTTTGTGCACTAACCGGATGTGCCGCTCTGTTACTGGAATGCAATGCCAAAACTGTTCACTCATGGGCCAAGATCGGCCTGGGTAAAGGCTCAGATGTCGATATCCTGTCTAAAATCCTCAAATACCGAAAGACCAAACCATGGTTATCCACTAAGCTCTTAATCATAGATGAAGTAAGCATGATGTCTATGCGGTTATTCGAGCTACTCGATTATCTAGGCCGCAAAATCCGGAAAAAAGAGGAGCCATTCGGTGGTCTACAAGTTATATTTAGCGGCGATTTTTATCAGTTACCACCAATTCCGGACAAGGGTGATGAAGCATCCGCCAAATTCTGCTTTGAATCCCCGAGATGGCAAGCAGCATTCCATAAACAAATTGAACTCCGGCGGAATTTCCGGCAAGGTGAATCGTCGCTTGCATCCGTACTTAACCAAATCCGCACAGGTGTACTCGATGCCTCGGGTAGAGATTTGCTACATAGCCGGGTAGGTCTTGCCTTACCGGCAGGAAGCATGGTAATACCTACCAAGCTATTCCCCCGTAAATACTCAGTAGAACTAATTAATAACTCCGAAATGCAGAAGATTGACGCAGAAGAATACATATATGAACCGGAATTGGTTACAGATGAGGTTAGTCCCAATATATCAGAGGCCGCAATTGAAGAAGAAGCCGCGCATATGCAAAACCATGCCTTATTCGACGAGCTAGTGTGTCTTAAAAAAGGTGCCCAGGTTATGTGCATTGCGAATATCGATTTGGAAGACGCGAAAATCTGTAATGGGAGCGTCGGTATCATAACCGGATTTTCTACTGCACCCGATGGTAATGATTACCCAATAGTGAAATTTCAGAACGGAACCGAGCGCACCATGGCTAGACACTCTTGGCCAAGTGAGAATATCAAAGGCCTATGTATTACACAAGTGCCCCTAATCCTTGCATGGGCGATTACCATCCATAAGGCACAAGGTGCCACATTGGACCTACTGGAACTTGATATTGGCAGCGATGTATTTGAGTATGGACAGACTTATGTTGGCTTATCTCGTGTTCGGTCGCTGGATGGCTTGTATATTTCGGAGTTCATGCCTGATAAAATAAAGGCTAATCCCAAAGTGCATACGTTTTATGACACCTTACAGGTTCTAGCCGGACTTGAGTCGTCGCCTAACTAAAACAAAAAATTGTTTATATTGTTTTTATTGTTTGTTAGCTACTTATATAGTTAAAACACTGAAAATGTCTGAACAAAACAATACCGAGAGAACAATTACTATAAACAAAAAGGATATGTATGTCAGCGGTGGCGATAGTTTCTTTGAATATAAATTTATTCAAAAAGACGGTCATGTAGCAATCTGGAGGGATGTGTATGTTGATATTAATAGATGGCTGCGACCTCAATTAGACAGGTTTGCAATTGAACTCAAGATACCTAAGTTTCGAAAACTGAAAAAGCCTGAACTGCTGGCTATAATTAAAGCTAGAATTGTATTTGAGAAATAATTCGTTGCCACCCTAGCCTCCAACAAAAAAATTGTTTTTATTTTCAACAAGTAGCTTCAATAACTAAATCTTCTGAAAAAATGGCATCGCTACTTCGCAAATATAACCTATTCATGGAAGCCAAACCCCTACTTGGCGTATCTATCTCAACTGGTGTCTGTTATGGCATTGGTGACTATCTAGCCCAATACATCGAACGCTCGCAAGGTAAACGTGACACTACTAGCGCACGGCGTTTGTTGGTATTTACCGGATTCGGCACGCTAGTTGCTGGCCCTATTTACTATGGATGGTTTAACCGACTTAAACGTGTTCCAGCGCTTATTGAAAACCTGGTGAAATATAATGAAACTCGGTTTCTAGCCCGGAAATTCCATGAACACTTGGACATGGCCATTAAGGACAACACGCTAGACAAGGTCAGTTTTCAGACATTCCGCAGGCAGTTCCAGTTGAATTTTGACCGTATTGATAAGCCGATTATCCGGTCTAAAACCGTGCTCGTTGCCAAAGTGTACTTGGACCAATTTGTATTCTCAGTTGCATATCCCATCTTCTTTATGATTAGCACAACTATGCTTATGGAACTTACTGACCCAAAAACCAAGTTCACTTATCGGACGGAAGAGGATGGCCGTGTCAAACTCACTCTAGCGCCAGTCACCGAAAGTTTCCAACACGGATGGACTAACGTGAAGGACAAGTTCGCTAAGATTTACATGACCGATTGTGCTGTGTGGCCGCTTGTACAAATGGCCAATTTCGCACTGGTACCCGAGCACCTACAACCGGTGTTCCTTAACTGTGTGAATATCTTCTGGAATGCGTTCCTTTGCTATGTGAGCCAGGACGGAGGGCACTAAGTGGCCGATGACACCGGAGGGCACTAAGTGGCCGATGACACCGGAGGGCACTAAGTGGCCACAGAAAAATTGTTTTTTTAAAATTCAATTTAGTTAACCATAAGAAACAAAACTTTCTACAAGATTCATATCATCCAATACAATCTAACTAAAATGTTCTCCACTGCACAGACAGCATGCGATGATGCCCAGTCGGCTTATATCACTATTTCGAGCATGGACCCTAAGACTTACAAGGTTGTGGGTCTAGCCAAGTATCAACCCAATAACGGGGAGCATTTCAAGATGAAGAGCGTATTCGGTGTTGTCAACCCCAAGCGCAATGATGTGGTCGATTATCTGTCAATGGAGCTTGGAGATGGCAGCCGGTTTGACCTCTGCGGAACTCTAGACCAACATTGTTGCGAGGAATTCGGGTACCACTCTGGACTTCCGACTTCTAATAGGGGCAAGTGGGACGATGTAACTCCAAGCACTACCAAGTTGGGTTCGTCAGACCCGTCCAACCCAGGCTCGGATGAGGCAACCACAATCTACGTATGTGAGATTAGCAATATTTCATCATGGGAATGCAACTCATCTATCATTGCATTCACAGACAACCCAAGCATCCCTCTCATTGGATTCTACAATTACCACAATGGTTATTACTCACATAGTGTTAGCTGGTCTTTCACTGGTCCGGATGGCCAAGAACTCGCAGCTGACGGAACATCTATTTAATTAAGTGCGCATTCACACATTAGTGCATGCCTTAATTTATTTTTTATTGTTTTAATGTCCGGACGATTATGGGTTAATTATCCCTGGTATCCTTGTATGTATGTATTCGCAGATTGTATTAACTAAATCCATAGGTAAGAGTTCATGCAGAATGTCCAATGATTTATCATTGTAAGCTGATGATTTGTACAGGAACATAATTTGGTTACCTCCTTGCAATATATAGCAAGAATCAGTAGTGCCAGCATGGTACACTGATACCTGATTATTAAAGACGCGAAATGTAGTTATGAGTTCTGCAGTTAACGTATCATAGTCCAGGTAAAAGAGCAGATTATTTGAATGCCCACTAGTGTGAGATTTTTCAGTCTTGTTTTTTTTAATTGCTGTTACAAGTAGTAAATTCCAAGTTAATAGTTCTAGTTCATTAGTATCAAATAGTTCTGGGAACCCGACAGTGACATCATTGGCAAATGGATTTATTATTTTGAATCTGGTTAATTTATCAGTTTGGCCTTTTAACATTACATCATTATATGGACTTAGCACTAGTCCGCAGGTTTGTGCTCTTCTTATAGCATAATTATATTCATGTTTATAAGCCCATGTTTTTGCGACTGGAAATTGACTATCCATGGGACCATATCTTATTTTATATTCATGTGATAGTTCGCTACGCTCATAATGTCTAATATATATGATATTGTATCCGTCCTCTATTACGTGTTTTGTGTTATAAAAACTGCAGTTTAGTTTGTAATTCTGTGTTTCATCATTAAAATTAATAACAGGGGTGTAGTTTACTTTAGCCAATTTGCGCCAGTTAGGATTTTCGCTGCATGGTACCTTTAATTCAGCCTTCATCAAATATAATTCGCTATGAGTTCCTTTTTTAGATGTACATATAACGGAATAGAATACATTATCAAATGGCACAAATGAAAATATGCTAATATCGTTCCGCCGAGTAGTTTGCGGCATTACCTTCTTGATAACATGTATTGACGGCTCTAGCACAGATACCAAATGAAAGTCGCTAATCAGATATGAATCATGTGTAAATATATTAACGTGTTGTTTACGCCATACGTACACTATCATGTATTCGTCCGCGTATTCCGTTTTTAGGGCGTAAACTTGTATTTGCTTATATTCTGGTCTGCGTTCCGGGTAATTTAGATAGGATTTAATGTTGGGTAGTTTGATGTATTTTGACATGTTACCGGACCATTGTAACTGACAATAACTGGGCGATGACTTGTCAATCTTGTATATGTGTACATGGATATGGAACCCACCTATTCGGTGTGCACTAGCGTCAGTTATATAACGTTTCACGGCTAGAACCAATAAGTCATTATTCAGTGTTATGGATAGTAATTCGTCGATATCATCATTTATTTTAAACCCGTCATTGAATGTTAACTGTGTATAACTGAATTCGCGGGTTGGCATTGTTCGGGATATTGTTTATGTAGCTACATTGTAATAAATATAGGTTAAGCTAACAATTTTTATGGTAAATAATGAAAAAGGAAACACAAATAACACACGTAAATAACACGAAAGTTAATGCATTTATGGTTTGAAAGATAACTAAAGTCAAAAGCGCAAATGACTAAGCTAGTTCATAAATACGTTTACTTTGTTTCAGCATTGGGAGTTTGCATTTGCAATTTGCTCTCATTAGCAATGCGTCATAATGTTATTGGTAGCGTTATTTGCGTGTTTAATTAGACAGAATATTTCGGATAAGCACTATACAATCCATGTCAATCAGGGCATCGGAATTAGCACCATATGTGCTTTTTTGGAGTACCTTTTTTTCACGGTCAATAAGGTAATACTTGTCAGGCCATGCCCGGAATGTCTGTTCAAAGGTATCGTCCCATGTGTCAACATATACCGGATATAGCGGTTTATCGGTTTGGATAAAATGATTAGCCCGGTCTAGCCGTTCACGGATACATGACTGCGGTTGCACGACCTCGGCTAGACCCGTTGGCCATGCCGTAGAATGGGCTTCATGTATTTGTATCAGGATAACCCCGATACCTTTAGCCGCTAATTGTTGCCTGGCAGCTAGTAATTCGCGCTTTCTTGCCAAAAATGGAGGTCAGGAATTGCTAAATGCACATATGAATAGCTTTGACCATTCGCTACCGTTTTCCAGCTGGTAATTGTTAATGGCATCATATAGAGTCGTGTTTTGCGAATCAGGTGTCAGTAAAGGAACATCCGGGATAGTATCTCCACAGCGGATTTCGGGTGTTCGGTAAAACACGCACCGATTATTACGCATATAATGGCTAGACCCAATAACCTCCTTGTCATAATCATCCGGACCGCGAAAATATGTTCGAAAAATCCGACGGTAGTTGGCCACGCTAGAATCATCGGTTGCAAAGCCGAAATTTCGCAATACCATCCGGTTAAAGGCATATTCGTTATCGAGACTGGTAAATTGCCCGCTTCCTTCCTGTTTGTACCTGGCCTGTCCGGCTTCCGAACACATCATAGCGGATTCCCATGTTAACATGCGGATTACTAGGTCACGGTCATGTAATTGCGTGTCTGTAAATTGTTCGGCTGATGAAGTTGTATCTCTGTCTATTATCATAGTATGTATTGTAGAATGAATTATTAAAGAAAAACTAAGCTAATATGTTTAAGTTAATACAAATAAGTTAACACAAATTATTATTAGTTAAATGGAGACCCATAATTAGTGTTACCAGTTGCATCAAATGGTGTAATATTATCAAAATTACCTACCCTAGACTGGTATTGCTGCTGCATCATGAAGGTTAACGGGCTATTACCAGGTCGGAATTGGTCCATAGCCATTTTTGTCACATAACCCGATTCAGCATCATCTAGCTGTTGCTGCTGCTGCGACGGCTTGTATTGTGCTTGCTCCATATTTGTATACATCGATGGCTCATGTATTGTGACAGGCTGTGGCCGATATTGCCTTTGCATCATTAGAGTTGTATTCATAATTATATCATGATTTAGTTTTTTACCATCAACAACATTGTATTGTGCATTGATTTTATGCACACATTCCATACATAGGTCATTACTACCAAGTCCGAAACCTGTTTGGATAGGTGATTTTTGGCATCGGTCACATACAATGGCTACACCAGAATAATACCTATGTTCAGGGCAGTTAAAATAAGTACCTTCCTTAACTATTTTAATATAGTCTAGCTGTTGTTGGCTAGGTTGTTTAGACACAAATGATAGTAGATTATTAATAAATGACATTGTTATATACGTCAGATAGGGGATAAGTAAAGATAAATTATATCTATTAACAAGTGTTATTACTAAATTGAAATTAATGTTTATGAAAAAATAAACGGATAACAAGGCAAACTTATTCTTACATAATAGAACACATACACTTCAGGTCAGACATTGACGACATAGGGGATAGTAGTAGCCGGCGTTCATCTAGCTGGTCCAATGTATGGTCAATACTACCAACCAGGAGCTTGACAATATAATCACCATAACTGAACTGGAAACGTGAACCTTGTGCCCGGCGGACTTCCTTAAGCTCGGTTTTGTAGTCATCGGTTACGTCGACCTGCTGATATTGGCGGTCAATATCGTTAATATACTGGACTTGGTAATCCTGGTCCGTGCAAATCAGGAATGCGATGTTGTATCCCTGTTCGACCAGTCTAGCCATGCATGACTTAAGTTTGGGATAGTTTTGTTGGCCGTTATCGTCCGACGGTTCACCATCCGTTGCGATAATTAGCAGCTTGCCATATGGCAGTGTGCGATACTGCTGCTCAATTTCGGTCAGCTTGGCGATTAGGGGCGTTCCACCGTTAGGTGCAGCAGAGAATGAGTAGGTGATTTGTTCGGAGAATTTGACGCCGATTTGTGGTGCCCGGTTCAGGAAATGGACATCCATACCGACTGGGTCAAAGATAAGCGCAATGTCCAGGATTTCCAGAATGGCCTTCCGGAGTTCATCCCAGCGGGTTTTGTTTGACCCATCCACTGTCGCATTCATAGACCCGGAATCGTCGCATAGTGTGATAATATGTTTTTCATTGATTTGCCAGAGCATTTCTTTGAACATGGGGTTGATATTGTGGTCTCTAGCCAATTGGTTAAGCATATTGCGCTTTTCGTCCATTGTTCTTGATGCTGCAGCTGGCTGTGCTACCGGCTTTGCTTGCATTGGCGGCTGGTCAGGCGGATAATAGGCAGGTGGTGGAGGTGCAGATGCAGCCACCTGATTGTTAATACCGGTGTTGTAATAGGGATATGTTGACATTTTATGAAGAATAATTACTCTTTGGTTAATCAAAATTATATTTGTACTTAAAAAAAACAATTTTATTATTTTACGTTATTGGATGTTACATGCAGGTTGTAGTACACAATTTGCCGAATCAGTATTAATTTTTACTTCATCTAGCTCATTTAATACTGGGTCCACACTACCCACAAGCAATTTTACTAAATAATCACCATAACTGAATTTAAATCTGCGACCCTGCTTACTCTTAACTTCATTGCTTTCTGTTATATAGTCATCTACGACATCTATGGCACTGTATTTCTTGTCAAATGCATTTAAATATGCAACCTGTTCATCTCTATCTGTGCAAATTAAGAAACTAATATTATAGCCCTGTTTTGTCATATTATCGATATGTGCGCTCAATTTATTATATGAAGGCGCGGAATCATCACTCGGCTCTCCGTCAGTGGCAATAATAAGCAATTTACCATATGGAATGTGTTTGTATTGCTGTGTAATGCTTTCCAGTTTGCTTACAAGTGGTGTCAGGCCATTTGGTGGGCTTGAAAATATATTTTCAATTTGCTGTACTGATGTTACGCTTTTAACACCTGGCCTATTTAGAAAGTGAATATCCATACCAATAGGGTCAAAAATCATTGCGAATTTTAGAATCTCATTTACTGCTTTGCATAGTTCATTCCAACGTGTAGTTTTTGTGCCATCAACTTGTGTATTCATTGAACCTGAGTCATCGCATAAAACTATAATATGTTTTTCATTAATTTGCCACAAAGCATCTTTAAACATTTTATTTATATCATATTCCACGGCTAGAGAGTCTAACATTATTTGTTTTCCAGCAGGTGACCGTGTATTATTTTGCATGTCATAATACTCTGGGGGTGCACTAGGAGGGTTCTTGTAATCCATGTTTAACTGTATACTATCAAATGATAATTAACAAGCCCCACCAAAAAAACAATTTTTTTGATTATTATCGCGTTATTGTGAAGCTGAATTCACGTACTTAGCATCTAGCCCAGCTGTTTGACGGCAATGTGGGCAGTTCTTGTGTTCGGATATCCACACTGTGGCAGCGTCCCATCCGATAACTTTACGGCAAGTTCCACAAAGCCAATATTCGCCACCTTCCGCGATTGGTTCTAAACTAACAACACATACTGCATTTTCCGCATCTAAGATAGCATATATAATCAATGGTTCTGCCTTTATAGGCGGTTGGTAAATTTCAGGTTCGTTATTTGATTCTATGGAATCCATAGCAAAATTTGTATGTTGGCGATATGTTGTCCTGTAAAATGTAATTGGTGGCTGACCAGTTAAGTATACATCCTGGGCACCATATGCCACCAATTGCATTAATCCACCCCTGCTTGACATGTCTGTTATTTAATGTGTTAGCTGCTATTTTCAGACCGGGAGTTCTTTAAGTTAAATAATTCGGTCGGCGGGGTTTAATAATATGCCATTACGCATTCACCGTCTGGGACTGAGTTAATCTCCGACCAGGTAAATAGGCTAGACCCTGCAGGACCCCATCCGGACCCTCCACAATTCACTTCAATGAGTTCCACATCTCCACTTGGCGTAACATACATATCCAATACCGCGTCCGCATACTTAGTGCATGACTGAATATCCAGCCATTTTGCCGCGATTTTCTCATATAGGCCTTCTGGGTCGCCAGTCATAAACATACCGAGCACTGGACTACTAGCGTAAATATACTGTTGGCTAACAGCTTTAATCCGGCGGTCCTGGATAAATACACGGATTTCGTTGTCATCACTAACATCCGGGTTCCAGGGCCGGAGTAGGAACTCTACTGTTTCCTCTGACCGAGCAAGGACGCCCTGAATAGTAGGGCTAGACAGGAGATAGTTCAGGGCATCTTCCGCACAAGTGACCGGTTGTACCCGGACATCATGCTTAGTCGATTTAGCGGAAGTCTTAATAAATAGCTCCGATTGGCCACAATTGCGCTGTAGGATTTGCATTTGATAGTCTAACCGTTGGATGAGTTTATTTAGCCAATGTCCGCGGTTTTCCGGTTCGGGAAGTTTGGTCATCAGCCGGATTTTGTGATGTTCTTCTGGTGTAAGGCTTACTATTTCGGCCAGATTCCCAAATACGGTATGCCAGATATCTGCGTTGTACATACGGCACCACGCTCGATATACTAGCCAATATCCGGTTTCGTCTTGTTCTGTGGGCGGGAATGGTTCGCTATCTTCCAGTATCTGGACTTCTTGGAATCGAGCAATAAGGGGGTCATATATGAATGGGTAAGCTGACAGTTTAGCAAGGAATGATTTATGGATTGCAAGCACGCGGTGGTTGGTTTCGGGGTCTAGCCATGCACGGAATGGAGTCAGCTCGGCTAGATTGTTTTGGTTGATATCTTGGTCAGTTCCCGGCTGATATGGAATTTCCAGGATAGTAAATTTGATGTCGGTTGTCATGTTATTAATATGCTGCTATGCGGTTGTGTTATTGTATTGTGTTCTTGGCTATGTATTTATTGTTTTGTCGAAATCATTTTTTATCAGGTGTGGAACTAATAAAAATTGTTTTTGTTTTAGTTATTGTTTTATTTGTTCAATAGCAAACAGCAGCTTAATAAGATGAATCTTGAAAATCTGAATACCCTAAAGTCCATACTTACTCCTGCCGGTGTAGTCAGGGACCAATGCCAAAAATCACGCGAGCAAATCGCGCAAGATGCCCATAATTTGGTATCATCATTTGTGAATAGCAAACTTGAGCCAACGTTGAAGTACATTGACAATATGGTCCGGGCTAGTGCGGATTTGTCTCCCAATTCTGACTATATCCTCCTAACACACGATGCAGTATTTAAGCATTGGGGTGTTTCAGAAGTGCCGGATGAAAGTATACTTACAGCATGCAATGAGTTACCAAATATTGCAGGAAATAGCGAACATCTGAAAACGCGGGTTACAAAAGAAAATTTCAAAGTAAGAATGGTTACTACGGTGTTAAATACCATAGAACCAGTACTAAAGGCGCAGGGATATAGGTTGCAATTATGCAATCGATTTGGTCACTCAACTGAATATGACTGCTTTGATATTATCTGGTGATGGTCGAATTAGTACTGTAGTGTCTAAAATACTTTTACACCCTACTTTACCCCGTT
>JACCEB010268288.1_pt1 | contig 12218 bp, 17 predicted proteins | sample 7454761 | NCBI WGS metagenome assembly JACCEB01 (sample SAMN15323454, study PRJNA562643) | freshwater metagenome | isolation source: river surface water | place: USA:Blue River Watershed | collected 2017-08-18 | reverse complement strand
TGGTGATGGATAGGCAGATGCAGCCAATGACCAGGAACGAGGTAATTATGGCGATCAATGAGTGTGAGAAGAATGGAACCAGGGCAGTGGTGATTAACTCTAGACGCAAGATCAATGGGTACTCAGCTGAAGTGGTGGTAGATGTTACCTGTGCTCCGAGATATTATTGATGGCCACTAAAACAAAACATCCAAATCAAATACCTAGCCTGAAAAACTGGGGTGGTGTTCGCTTGATCCAGAAACGGATGGAGCGTTCTGCCACCCTAGAATCCAACAGAGAAGCTGTGGCCTATGCTTTGCTGTCAATGGCCAACACCAAGATCACTGACATTATGGATTGGGACAGTGCCGGCAATGTGACGGTAAAGACTCCTAGCCAAATGCCAGAGCACGCACTGCATGCCATCAAGAAAATTACATCCAGAGTAGATAAGGATGGCAATGCATTCTTAGAGATTGAGCTTTACGACAAAGTGCAGGTGTTGCGCTTGCTGGCCAAGGCATCAGGACTGTTGGATAACCCAGAAGGCAGCGATAAACCTAGTGTGATTGGTATCAATATCAAGTCTCCAGAAGTAATTGATGTGGAGGATCAACAATGAGCGAAAAAGAACAACTAATGACGCAAGAAGAATTAGCGGATCGGTGGCAAATTAGTACGGCAACCCTTGAGCGCAATCGGTCATTTAAAGAAGGTGTGAAATATTTAAAACTTGGCGGATTGATTCGTTATCGATTGTCGGATGTTCTTGCGTATGAAGGGCAGTCTACTGTTGAAACCACAAAAGCCAAGTTAAAAGAAAAAAATGAAAACTAAAGAAACTGGTAGCAAGGAAACCACTGGTCTAAATTTAGACTTCTCTAGCAGCCCAGTAGTGTGGAAATTCCTGCAGTCTAATAATTTCGTGCGTGGATTAATGGGGCCAGTGGGATCCGGCAAGAGCTATGCGTGCGCAGCTGAGATTATGATGCGTGCCGTACAGCAAAAGCCTAGCCCAATTGATGGCATTAGGTATACCAGGTTTGCCATTGTGCGTAATAGCTACCCAATGCTAAAGACCACAACGATAAAAACCTGGATAGATCTATTCCCAGAGAACACATTCGGGCCACTGCTTTGGACTCCACCTATTACGCATCATATCCGCTTGCCATCGAGAGGTGATGCTGCCGGCATTGACTGCGAAGTTATATTTCTAGCGCTCGATCAACCAAAGGATGTGCGCAAACTACTCTCACTTGAATTGACAGGAGCCTGGATAAATGAAGCCAGAGAACTTCCGAAATCGATTGTTGATGGGCTTACTCATCGTGTTGGGCGCTATCCCACTAAGCGTGATGGCGGCGCTACTTGGCATGGCATTTGGATGGATACTAATCCTATGGACGATGACCACTGGTGGTTTAGATTGGCAGAAAAAGAAAAAATGTCGGGTAAGTATGCTTGGCAGTTCTTCAAGCAGCCAGGCGGTATCGTCGAAGTATCAGCCGCCGAACTACCAGATCACCCAGAAGCCAATGACCATATATTCGCTGGCGCTAAATGGTGGAAAGTCAACAACAAAGCAGAAAATGTCGGGAACCTGCCAGCCGGCTATTACCAGCAGATGCTACTCGGTAAAAACGCTGATTGGATCCGCTGCTACGCAGGTGGGCTCTATACCTACGTTCAAGAAGGGCGGCCAGTTTGGCCAGAGTATGACGATAATCTAATGGTCGGTGATCCAGAACCAGATCCTACCCAGGCAATCCAGGTCGGATTAGACTTTGGTTTAACTCCTGCAGCCGTTATTGGACAGCGTTTGGCCAATGGCAGGTGGCAAATCCTAGATGAAATAGTCACCGAGGATATGGGATTAGAGCGTTTTGGCCAGCATTTGCTTGCTGATCTCAATTCCAAATACCCTGGATACCAGGTACTGCCATGGGGAGATCCAGCCGGTATGGCCAGAGATCAGATCTATGAGGTAACTAGCTTTGACTACCTGCGAACCCTTGGTCTACGAGCCCAGCCGGCACCCAGCAATGATTTTAAGGTACGTCGAGAATCAGCTGCTATGCCTATGCAGCGACTAATCGAGGGTAAACCTGGGCTAGTGGTGGCCAGAAAGTGCAAACTACTGCGCAAATCACTATCCGGTGGTTATCACTTCAAGCGGATTGCGGTGGGTGCCGGCCAGGAACGGTTCAGAGATGCACCAAACAAGAACGAGCACTCCCACGTTGGTGACGCATTCGGATATCTTTTGCTGGGTGGCGGTGAATACAACCGGCTAACCAGGCAATCCAACCAGCCAGGCCGAGCACCATCGCAGCAGGTGGTGGCCAAGATGGATTTCGACGTATTTTCATGAGATATCGCACCATTGCAATTCCCACAAAACCCAATAGAATCCACGCATGGACAATCCGTTAGCCATTTTTGAGACTAATAAAGAAGTTTCAGTAACAGAAATGAATGCAATGGTTGTCCAATTGCAGGATCGGCTAATGGAAATGGAGCCGGTACAAATTGTCACGCTCCACAAGTTTTTGCCTGGCATTTATGAGCGCACTATTATCATACCGCCTTGGACTGTACTAACAGGTGCCGAGCACAAAACGGCATACAAGGTAAGGCTTGAGCGCGGCAGCATCGCGGTGAGCACAGATACTGATGTCAAAATATTGACAGGCCCATTTGAGTTTGACGCACCAGCTGGATTTAAACGTGCCGGCAGAGTGTTTGAGGATGAGGTTGTTTGGACTGATATTTACGAGAACCCAGACAACTGCAGAAATATTGAAGAGCTGGAAAACAGATTGTATGTGGTTCCAGACATTGGTCTTTATGAATATCGCCAATTGGTAAAAGGGGAATTGTTATGTCAGGAGTCTGGGTAGCTGCAGCCATGGTTGGCACTAGTCTTTATACGGCAAACGAAGCTAGAAACGCTAGACTGTCAGCAGAAAGAGAACAGCGCAAAGCACTTGCAGCTCAAGAGCAACAAGCAGCCGCTATGCGCGGCGAGGTTGCTAAACAAACTGCTGAATATGCTAAACAATCAGCATCATTGCAACAGCAAGCAAACTTGGCTAAAGAACAGTTTGCAGCATCACAGGCACAGTATGCTGAAAGCAAACTGGCCATGGAAAGCAAAGCGCGAGAAGTGCAAGCAGCTGCAGATGAGGAACGCAGAAAAGCTGCAGCTCAAGAGGCATCTGCATTAAAAGCAAGAACTCGCGGTGGCCGCAGAGCATTGCTTTCACAAGAGCGCGTTAATCCTGAACTTGGTGTTTCCGCAGGTCAACTTGGCACAGGGATGATGGTGTAACCATGGCATCTACTACTTCTAAATATCAGCAAAGAATGTTTGCCAGACGTAAAACGTCTGACATTCAACGGCTTGCCAGCCAGTATGAAAAGCAATCAACTGCTTTAACTGGTGAATATGAAACTGACTATGCTGCATATCAAAAAAATGTAGCAGAGCAAATGGCACCGTTTGAAGCATTAATGAAAAAATATGAAGAAGTTGATATGCCGGCCTATGAATCAGCGGCAGCTTCATATCAAAGTAAACTTGATGAATACAATGCAAAATTAGAAGATGTAAAAAATAATCCAACGCAACCAAAAGAGGCATTTAGAATTATTGGGAATACTCCAGGTGTTGGTTTAATGATTCAAGCTCCTGGTGCAAAAGATGTTAAATGGATTACTAATGCGCTTTTAAATGATTACGTAACAAATAGAGGTTATTCAAGAGAAGGTGACGTAATTTATACACAGGAAAGTAGGCCTGTTCCAAAATTTAACCAACAAGCACCTAAAGCACCGACTACACCAGTAGCACCAAAAATTAATCCTTTTGATGAAAAGCCATACCAGGCAAAAAGAGCAGAGCTGCAGACAACATATCAGCGCGAAGTATCTGAGCGAAAGTCTGCAAGACTTGGTGCAGCAAGACGCGAATCGAATAGACCAATGCTGCAGGGGGCGTAATGGAACAATCAGATAAGATGAAAGCCAAGGTTGCCAAAGTAATGCGCGAATACAAATCAGGCAAACTTAAAAGCTCAAGCGGCGATAAAGTTAAATCGCGTGACCAAGCGGTAGCTATTGCCATGTCTGAGGCCGGCATCAAACAGAAAAAAGAGTCAATGTAATGAAGCGATCAGAAAGAACAATGCTTGCAGATGAGGCGGTTAGCCAATCATCTGATATGAAATGTCCAGAGGTATTGATGGACAAAGAGATGAGCATTAAGAATCATCGCATCTGCATTACTAAAGCTAACTTAGGCCCAGCTAATCCAAGAGCGCCAGAGACAATTTACTGGATCATCAAGTCAACCAAGTGGAATGTTAGTGAGCGTGCAGCTAGAGAAATGCTGTGCTCAAACTGTGGCCATTACTGGAAAACAAAATTCATTGATGACTGCATGAAAAAGTATGAGCAGGTCACACCACCAGAGGTTGATCCATCATGGGTAGACACTGGTGACGCAGGTGGATACTGTGATGAGTGGGACATACCATGCACTGCCAGCAGAACGTGCGATACCTGGGAACCAGGTGGCCCGATAACTGCAGCGCTGGTTGGTATGGGTGAAATTGAAGATGAAGAAGAGGACGATTAATGGCTGTCACTCTTGCCCATCTAGAATCTGATGACGTTAAGTCGAGATTTGTAACAAGCACTCAGAAAAATAACGCCGGTAATTTTGTGGTCGTTGGCGCTGATGCACCGGCAATTATGGTTGATGTAAATCACCAGCGTAACCATGATGGCAGAGCTTGGTTTGCTTACAAGATATATCCAGATTCTGCACCATTAGCGGCTAATGCAAGTATTGATATTGTGCTGGCTGCAGCATCTGGTGTTATTCCACACATTACTGTTGATGCTTTATGTCTTGGCGATGCGGAATTATTTATTTATGAAAATACGGTGGCTACGGGCGGTACGTCATTTACTCCTCTCAATAGGAATCGCAATTATACGACTAGCAGCCAAGTTGCCATGATCATTAACCCGACAGTTACATCTGTTGGAAATGAAATTGATGCGCAAATACTGCCAGGTGGATCTGGTAAAAAATCTGCAGGTGGAACAGCTGGATCATTAGAGTACGTTTTAAAGCCTTTAACTAATTACATGTTTAGGCTTACAAATGTAAATGGCACTAACCATGCAGCCTACTTAGCTTTGGAATGGTACGAATAATGGAATACGATAAATCTGCTCCTGGCGGCACTCGACTAACACCAGAACAAATCATTAAACGTCAGGCTGCAGCTCAAACAAAAAAGGATGAGTTCCAGCAGCTGTACCAAGATGCGTATGAGTTTGCTTTGCCGCAGCGTCAATTGTATGGCGTATGGGAAGGTGGCGCGGTTGGCAGCAAAAAGATGCAGCGCGTATTTGATTCAACTGCAATCAATAGCACGCAGCGCTTTGCCAATCGTTTGCAGTCGGTGGTGTTTCCACCACAGCGCAAGTGGGCAACGCTAGAGCCAGGATCAGATATTCCATTTGAAAAGCAGCAGATGGCCAGGAATATTTTTGAGGCTTACTGCGACAAAATGTTTACCGTCCTAAAGCAATCAAACTTTGATATTGCTATGGGTGAGTTTTTGCTGGATCTGTCGGTAGGTACTGCTTGCATGATGGTACAGCCCGGTGACTCAATCAACCCAATTAATTTTATACCTGTGCCACTATTCCTGGTCAGCTATGAAGAGGGTGCAAATGGCCAGGTAGATAATGTGTATCGCAAGATACGCATGAAGGGCGAAAGCATTATTCGTCAGTGGCCAGACGCAAAGATCCCAACGGAGATGCAGCGCAGGATCGATCAAAAGCCAACTGATGATATCGAATTGCTGGAAGCCACAATCTATGACCATGGCCGAGGTGACTACTGCTACCACGTTATCGACAAGGTATCTAAAGGTGAGCTGGTCTACCGCCGCCGCAAATCTAGCCCATGGGTAATTTCCAGGTACATGAAGGTGGCCGGCGAGATCTATGGTCGCGGCCCATTGATGACTGCATTGCCAGACATTAAGACGCTAAACAAAACCATTGAGCTATTGCTAAAGAATGCCAGCATGGCCGTTAGTGGCGTGTACACAGCAGCTGATGATGGCGTACTAAATCCGAATACCGTTAAGTTGGTACCTGGTGCGATTATCCCGGTTGCGCGAAACGGTGGGCCACAAGGGCCAGCACTGCAAGCGCTGCCACGTTCTGGTGATTTCAATGTATCGCAGCTGGTGATCAACGATCTGCGCAGTAACATTAAGCGGATACTGTTGGACGAGTCTTTGCCGCCTGAGAACATGAGCGCACGATCTGCAACCGAGATTGTTGAGCGCATGAAAGAGCTGGCTCAGAATCTTGGATCTGCGTTTGGCCGCTTGATCAACGAAACAATGATCCCGCTGACAGCCAAGATCCTGGAGGTTATGGACGAGCGTGGCCTGATCGATATGCCGCTGCGCGTCAATGGCCTGGAGGTTAAGGTGGTGCCGGTGGCTCCGCTTGCACAAGCTCAGAATCAGGAGGAAATTGGCGCAATATTAAATTATGCTCAACTTATGCAGAATTTTGGGCCAGATGGTCAGATTGCATTGAAGATGGATGCGCTGGTTGACTACCTTGGCGATAAGATGGGTGTGCCAATGTCGGTTAGAAACAACCGAACTGAGCGTGCAATTATGATGGAAGAGGCTAACAACCAGCAGCAAATGGCAGCTATGGCTCAAGTGCAAATGATGCAGCAGCAAGGACAGCCAGCATTGCCAATGCCGCCGGAGGGTATGTAATGGATTACGGCAATAGAGCTGATGGCACTCAGAAAGGAACAGGATATTTTGGCGAGATCAAGCGTCCTGATGGTAATGTCATGACTGAGATAAGTATTGGCGTGGGATTAAATGGGAAAGAGACAGAGATCCCATTGATTGTGCCAAACTTAACTAAGCAAGAGTTTAATTATTTGCTAAACAACGATCCTGCATCAAAGACATTTATGGACAAGATGCCGCCAAGCATAGTACAAAAAGCTGTGGATCATGCGTCTGCCAGAATCAAGCAGGGAAGATCTCCATTTGCAGACAAGAATGATAAGCCTGTTGGGTATCCAAAATGAGCTGGGATGAACTAGAGGCCATTGGCCAGGCCAAAGATATCCGCGATGTTGATCAACAGCGCAAAGATACTGACCGTTTGTACCTGCGAGTGTTTGGTACAGAGGATGGTATCAAGCTAATGAAGTACATGAGAGATACAATTTTGGAGCAGCCTGTCGCTGTGCCTGGCTCTCCAGCCGATTTTGCTTTCTACCGAGAAGGGCAGAACAGCATTATTCGGGATATTGAGGCACGCATTTACCGAGCAAGGAACCCATGACTACAGAAACTAATGTCGAACCTGGTGGCAGCACCGGCCTATTAGACAGCGTTTCAGCGCACGAAGAAACAGCAACAAATCCGCAGCACACAGAAATAGAACATCGATCTAACCCAACTGACGCAACAGCAAGCCCAGAAGATCCGCTTGAGCGCCCAGATTGGTGGCCAGAAAACTTCTGGAAAAAAGACAGCAACGAGCCAGATCTAGAAGGCATGGCCAAAAGCTGGAAAGATCTAAGAGGCAAGATCTCCAAGGGTCAGCACAATGCCCCGGCTGATGGTAAGTATGACGTAAGTTCATTTGGCTTACAGTCAGCTGACGAGAATCCAATGGCATCTAACTTGGTTGGTTGGGCTGCAGAGAATGGATTGAGCCAGGCTCAGTTTGACGATTTGGCATCTAAGCTAAGAGATACAGCCGAATCAATGATGTCATCCGACATGGTGGATCCCAAGGCTGAGATGGAAAAGCTAGGGCCAAACGCCCAGGCCATGATCAAAGATATGGTTGATTGGGGTCGTGGATTGGTCAAGAAGGGTATCTGGTCACCAGATGAATTTGAGGAGTTCAAGATTATGGGCGGTACTGCTACCGGCCTACGAGCTCTGATGAAGGTGCGTGAGACTTATGAAGGTCGCGTGCCAATTCAATCTGCGCCAACTACCGGCATGCCTAGCAAAGAAGAGCTCCAGGCAATGGTTGCTGATCCTAAGTACCAAACAGATCCGGCATACCGCCAAAAGGTTGAGCGCCTATTTCACCAGGCTTTCGGATAATCTGCTCCTCCTCGCAGATGCCCCGCTACGGCGGGGTTTTTTTTGGCTTGCATTTTAAAAAGAACAAGAGTAAAAAGCTATCAGGCTTATTCAATAGATATCTGTTGAACCCTAACCGCTGTGGTAGCAGACGTTTGGTTGACGTAATCAACAAGTAATCGGCCCAGAATCACTGGCATACCGGCGCGACAAATAACCTTTTGTCAATAAACTAGGAGTATCAAAATGGCCGTTTCTTTATCAAACGCCTTTGTGACCTTGTTTGACGCTGAAGTAAAACAGGCTTATCAAGCATCAGCTGTTTTAGTTCCAGCAGTGCGTCAACGCCGCGGGGTCGAGGGCTCAACAGTAAAATTCCCTAAAGTTGGTAAGGGTGCCGCAACTTTGCGTGTAGCTCAAACTGACGTAACACCTCTGAATGTTGGCTTTAGTTCCGTTACCTGTACTTTGCAGGATTGGAATGCAGCTGAGTATTCAGACATTTTCAGCCAGGCTAAAGTCAATTTTGACGAGCGTTCTGAGCTGGTTAAAGTGGTTGCATCTGCTATGGGCCGCCGCCAAGATCAATTGATTTTGGACGCACTCGCAGCATCCGGCACATCGCTTACAGTCTCAAACGACATTGGCGCTGCTGACAGCAATATGAACATTGCTAAGCTGCGTGAAGCTAAGCGTCTGATGGACAAAAACAATGTGCCACCAGATAACCGCCACATCATCATCCACGCTAATGGCCTGTCTAACCTGCTGTCTGAGTCTACTGTTACATCGTCGGATTTCAACACAGTTAAGGCGCTGGTTCAGGGTGAATTGAATACCTACATGGGTTTCCAATTCCACATCCTGGGTGATCGTTCTGAGGGTGGCTTGGCTATTGACGGTTCGTTAGATCGCACATGCTTTGCTTTCCACCGCGATTCGATTGGCTATGCTGAAGGTATTGGCATGCGTACTGAGATTAACTACATTGCCGAGAAAACCAGCTGGCTGGTTAACGAAGTATTCTCAGCCGGTGCCGTTACCATTGATGCGGAAGGTATCGTTTCGATCACCTGCCGCGAGTCTTAATCTAGGGGGTTAACATGGCATTTTCTTCAACTGGTTTTAATACCGCATCGGCTAACAAAGCCGGTAATGCACCGTCTATTCACACATATAGCACAACTGACGCTATCGGTGATTTGAATACAGCTGGTTACTTTAATACCATTGCATCGATCCTAAAGGTCGGCGATGTTATTTTTTGCTATACCAGCACTGGCGGTACTCCTGCTATGACAGTTGTTTGGGTAAACTCCAACACTGGTACTGTTGTTGACGTAGTTGACGGTTTGACTGTCACTGCTACCGACAGCGATTAATAGTAGGTAATGTAGCTTGGGGCTGGTTTCGGTTTTCCGAAGCCGGCCCTTTATCACATTAAAGGTTTGATATGGCAGCTGGCGATACTGGTATACGCATTTGCGCTGATGCGCTACTTATGATTGGTGCTAACGCAATCACATCATTTAATGATGGTACTGACGAGAGCTCGATCTGTGACCGACTGTACCCAAATATTAGGGATAGTACGTTGGTCATGTACCCATGGTCGTTCAACATGAAAAAGATCCAGCTGGCTCAGCTTATTACAGCTCCTGGCAGTGTTTGGAAATATGCATACCAATTGCCTGGTGACCGTATTGCCGGCCCCAGAGCAGTGTATAACTCAGCATCCGTTGGCGCTCCAGTGCAAAAAGATTGGGAGATCCAAGGCGATCAGCTGCTGACAAATTTGACCAGCGTTTATATTGATTATCAATACAGTGTTGGCGAATATGCGATGCCACAATATTTTGTGCAGCTATTAAAATATATGGTTGCCTGGCATATTGCTGAAGCAATTACCGAGCAGCAAGAGAAGTCTACCAAGTGGCGCAGCGTTGCTGTTGGAGATCCATCCGAGAATGGCAGAGGTGGTTACTTTAGGCAGTGCATGCAGGTAGATGGACAGAGCAACCCAATTAGAATCATTGAGGATTTCAGCCTAATTGCAGTGAGGAACTAATGCCACGTTTTGTTGACATTCAGTCTAACTTTAGTACAGGCGAGTTGGATCCTTTGTTGCGATCCAGGATAGAACTTGATCAATACAATAACGCACTGGCTAAAGCTACTAATGTACTGATTCAGCCACAGGGCGGGTTAAAGCGCCGGCCTGGCACAAAGCATATTCTTGAGCTGCCAAACAGCAGCACACCGAGTGCCGGCAATGGCGTGCGTTTAGTTTCGTTTCAATTCTCTGTTTCTGATTCATACATGCTGTGCTTTACGCACCAGCGTATGTACGTCATTAAAAATGGTGCTGTGGTCACAGCCATTAATGGCGGCGCAAACAATTATCTTACTACCACCATAACATCAGATATGGTTGATGATATGTGTTGGACGCAATCAGCAGATACATTGATTGTTGTTCACCCAGATCTGCAGCCGGTAAAAATTGTGCGCGGCGCTACTGACGCTACCTGGACAGCAACAACCATTACGTTTGATAGCATACCGAAGTATGCATTTACTCTTACATATACCAATCCAGCCGGCACTCTTACTCCAAGCGCTGTATCTGGAAACATTACGCTGACTGCATCATCTGCAGTATTTAGCGCAAGCGATGTTAACCAGTACATCAATGCATCACCTCAGGGCAGAGCTAAGATCGTTCAATATGTAAGCACTACTGTTGTAAATGCAATTACTGAATATCCGTTCTTTAACACCACAGCTATTGCTAATGGCAGTTGGGAAAAAGAAAGTGGATACGAGGATGTTTGGTCTAGCGGAAAAGGTTGGCCAAGAACTGTAAGTTTCCACGAAGGTCGCTTATATTTTGGCGGTTCCAAGTCTAGGCCATCAACAATATGGGGCAGCAAAATCGGTTTGTTTTTTGATTTTGTACCAACAGAATCTCTTGATGATGATGCTGTTGAAGCCACGCTAGATACTAATGATCTTAACGTAATTACTGACATTTTAAGCGCTCGAGATTTCCAGGTATTTACTACTGGTGGTGAATTCTATGTGCCGCAAAATGCAACAGATCCAGTTACGCCGCTAACATTTATTTTTAAGAACGTATCAAGAAACGGCATGAAGCCTGGCACCAGGGTGCAATCCGTAGATACTGGCACCGTATACATTCAACGCCAAGGCAAATCGTTAAACGAGTTTGTGTTCTCTGATTCTCAGCTGACATACATCACCCAGCGCATATCGCTAATGTCAGGTCACTTGCTAAAGTCTCCGCAGCGCATTGCATTGCGCAGAGCGTCCAGCACAGAGGAAGCAGATTTGCTGTTAATGACAAATGATACTGATGGAAGTATGGCTGCATTCTCTGTTATGCGATCACAGCAGATTACTGCCCCATCTGAATTCACAACTGATGGTAGGTTTATTGACGTTGGCGTAGATGTTACGTCAATTTATGCTGTGACAAAACGCACGTTTAATTCTGTTGACCGATATTTTGTGGAGCTATTTAGTTACGATGTCTTTACAGATTGCGCTTTTATTGGTGGCGCTGCTAGTAGTGCTACAGGTTTACCACATATTGGCAAATCTCTTAATGTGATTGCAGATGGAACTCCACAAGCAAATGAAACTGTAAGCGGTGGCGGTGCCGTAACTTTTGATAGACCAAGCACAACTAGCTATGAAGTTGGCTTGCCAATTACTGTCTACATTAAAACAATGCCGGTAGACATTAAATTGCAAACTGGCACTAGGTTATCTTTTAAAAAGCGCATTGTAGAAATCAGTGCTGTTTTAAAAGATACGCAACACATGATTATTAATTCGCAGCCAATAGCATTTAGGTTATTTGATAATCCTATGCTTGATGCTGCTGAGCCTACATACACAGGCATTAAGCGTGTTAGTGGTGTGCTTGGATATAGTAGAGAGCAAGCAATTGAGGTAGAGCAAAACCTGCCGCTAAAGATGACATTGCTTGGTCTTGATTACCGAGTAGCAGTAAATTCAGGAACTTGATATGGC
>JACCEB010731999.1_pt1 | contig 12221 bp, 6 predicted proteins | sample 7454761 | NCBI WGS metagenome assembly JACCEB01 (sample SAMN15323454, study PRJNA562643) | freshwater metagenome | isolation source: river surface water | place: USA:Blue River Watershed | collected 2017-08-18 | reverse complement strand
GTGGCAGGTATATTTCCACCTATTGAAATACCTGATCCAGTAAATTGAAGGTTAGCATTTTCATTGACAGCGTTAGTTGAAGCTGCATAATAAGCAGCGAAGGTAGCTGTACCAGAATTAACTGTTCCAGAACTAGAGCCACCCATAATGTTTGTGCCAACACCGTTACCGCCAGTTGTAATATCTAAATAAAATCCTCTAGCAGATCCACCTTGTTCAAAAAATCTCAATCTGTTTTGGAAGATATCAATTGTAACACCAGTAGTAATTGAAGTATTAGTGACTGGTTTATTGAGGAAAATTTCTCCTCCTTCATCACCAGAGCTTTGCATAATACTTAATTTGGAATTCGGCTCTTGTGCAATCCAAACATTTCCATTTACGCCCAAACTACCAGCTACAACTAGTGCTGCGGAAGATACTCCAGAACCAACAGTGGTGTTTGTAATAGTTGTCGTTCCACCAATAAATGCATTACCTGTAACTCCCAAACCGCCCAAAACTGACAATGCAGCGACAGTTGTAGATGATGCATTAGTTGCGCCAAGTATTGTTACACCTGTACCTACAGCAGTGATTAAGTTTGTCGAACTTACTGATGCTCCAGTACCCGCATAATAAGCCAATCTGTATTGTCCATCTGGTATTGCTACAGTGCCAGATCCAGCTCCACCAGTTGCTACCATAGGAACCCAAGTCATAAGTCCAGTTGAATCGGACTGCAATACCGAAGTGCCTGTCGCTGGAGATGATGCAGGTAAGGTGTAAGTTGTATTTCCACTTGCAGATGAAACAAAAGCTGTGTAGTTACTAGAATTAAATAATTGTAATCTACCACCTATACTTACTGATTGGCCAATACCTACACCACCAACTATTCTTAGTGCGCCAGTTGTAGTGGAAGTAGAATTTTCTGTGCCTGTAAAACGTGCAAATGTACTTGTAACACCAAAACCGTTAATATTATTGATATAACCATTACGCCAAATTAATGAAGACGAACCTAAGTCATAAGAATCATTGGCTGAGGGATTGAAATCTGTAGATGATCTTGCATTGAATGCAATAGTATCTGCAGCAGCATTGTTACCAAAAGTTCCAATACCTTTAAATTCAAAGTTACCATTGATTACAGCATTTCCAGCAGTTACGAGAGAATCAGAGTTTACTTGTCCACTGACTCCTAATCCACCATAAACAACTAAAGCACCAGTGCCTCTAGTTGTAGAAGCTGTTTGAGATGTAACTAAAATACCTGAAGAGTAAAATATATCAGTTGAAGGATTGTAGACTAAAGAAGTATTTGATGAAATAGCTGATCCAGAAACTGATTGAGTCGGAGTGAATAATACTGAATGGAAACTATTAGTTGAAGCAAAGCCTATGCTTATACTATTAGCTGTAGAGCCTGAAGCTGACATAGGAACCCAAGACATAATTCCTGAAGGATCAGATTGCAGAATTGATGTGCCTGTTGCGGGTGAAGATGATGGTAATGTATATGCTGTGTTAGATGTACCCGCAAATAAGAATGCAGCATAATTACTGCCGTTAAATATTTGTAATCTACCACCAACAGATACTGAACCACCAATGCCTACACCGCCTGGAACTGTTAATGCACCTGTTGTAGTTGATGTAGATGGCGATGAAGCTGAAAGATACAACGACGTACCTGTAGCAGAATAAATATTTGGGGTTGTAGAAGCAGAAACAGTTCCTGAAGATACTACAAGAACTCCAGATAAGCCTGTTAGGTTCGCTCCTGTACCACCATATTGAACTCCAATTATTGTGCCATTCCAAGCACCGGCAGTAATTGCTCCACTTGCGATTCTCACACCAGAAATGCTTGAACCAGTTCCACCTACATATAAAGATCCACCTATACCTACACCACCTGATACTGTCAGAGCTCCATTTGAAAAAGTTGTTGATGCAGTTGAATGGCTAATACTTACTACATTAGCACTTACATCATTCTTGAGGGAAGAATAACCAACTACCGAACTACCAGTTGCTGGGTAAACTGCAACTTCGTATTGTCCTCCAGCACCTACGCCAGTACCACCACCACCACTTCCTCCTGATGGTGTACCCCAAGAAAGTGTTCCAGAACCATTAGTTTTTAAAAATTGATCTGGTGACCCATCTGTTGTTGGAAGAGTATATGTAACATTCGATGCAGCATTAGATTTTAGACCAGTGTAAAAGGTATTACCAGAATTATATAATAAAATTGAGTTTGCAGATCTAACTTGAAAACTATTGCTACCAGACACAGCTGAGTTGCTAAAAATAAAATTATATAGAGCATCATTAGAGGAGGCTAATCCAAAACTGCCTTTTAAATCTAATTTATATGTTGGGTTTGTTTGCCCTATACCTAAAACTCCACCAAATTCAGAAATATATACAGTTCCGCCAGCTGAAGCTCTTAATAATGGAACACCTGAAATATCATTTACAGCCCAAATAAAACCTGTTGTTAGGTTTGGTGATATTGAAAATAATTGGCCTTGAGATCCTTCAAAAGTGATTGAATTGTCTTCAAGAATAGATAAAAAGATTGGATCACCAGTTTGCCCAATCATTGCCATTGTAGGATTTGAGCTAATTCCTGTTGTGCCAAATGCTGCAAGGTTGTAAGTTAATCTTCCACTTATGCCAACGCCTCCTGCAACTTGTAAAGCACCTGTTGAAGTGCTAGTTGATGCAGTGGTGTGTAATATTTGAACTTGCCCTGAAGCTGTATTATTTGTAAATGTATTTGAGCCTGCAACTGAAGCACCAGTTCCTGCATAATATCCAGCAATTTGATATTGTGTACCAGATGATACTGTGCCTCCTGAAGATGAAGCAGACATAGCAACCCAAGTTAAGTTACCTGAAGTGTCTGATTGTAATATCGAAGAACCTGAACCTGGATAAGTTAATGGTAAGGTATATAGCGTATTTGAAGTGACTGAACCAGCTTTGAAACCAGTATATGAAGTATATGCTGTTCCCGCTCCATATAATAAGAAACTTTGCCCAATTGAAGCATTACCTGATATAGCAATACCGCCATTAAATCTTGCAGAACCAGATAATATACTTGAAGATAATGTAGAATCTGAAACTACTAATGTGCCAGATAAGTTAGCATTTGTTGCAAATGTATTCCATCTTAAAACAGCTGAACCTAAATTGAATCCACTAGTACCTGGAACTAAAGCATCAGTACCTGAATTGTCATTAACAGTAACAAGAGTGGTTGTTCCGCCAACGGATGAGCCTGGAGAAAATGAAGCACTATATCCAACAAAGGAGATGGCATTTTGGGCATCTCCTTTGATTGAAATTGATTGAGGACTACCTGTACTGTCATTCCAATAAATTTGACCAGTACTTGGGTCTATAATAACATCGGTTGGCACTTACCAATTACTCCTGAACTATGATGCACCCTATTGTTTGTAATAATAATTCAATAATTGAAATTCTTGTATCTTTTCCACTCAATCCAATATTTGAGAAGTCATCACCATTGATCAAAAATAATCTTCTGTCAATTGTAATTTCTTCATCATTGAGGATGGCATACATAAATCTGATACCAGTTTCAATATTTATGTTGCCTTCCTCAATCAATACCCAAGCAATATTTGGATTTTCGTTTGAAAATACTCTGAATTTATGCATTATTGTTCTGTTTCAAGTGGTGCATCCAATCTTGAACCGTGGACAATATAGTCAACTTTGATGTTCTTGAATTTTCTGGAAATAAAATCACCAACTAATTGTATTGTAAAGTAAGATTCTGTTTTTGAATCAATAGCAACATTGTAATTACCCCAAGGAGTTAATTGAATTGTGTATTGATTTCCAACAAGTTTGTGCCAATAGTCAGGTAAGTTGACTTGGATTACGCCCTTGCCTTCAACTGTTCCTCTGTGATAAACACCGTGTTCAGGTCCTTCAAGTACACCATATACAAGTCTTAAACCTTCTTTAGTTGGGTGAGGAATATCAAAGCTCTTAGTTGTAGCTCTCAAGTTTCCTGATGTATCAATTGAGAAAAGTCTTGTTCCATCAACACCCTTGACACCACGGATGAAATATCTATCTGTCTTAGAATCATCAGTTGTAATTGTTTGTAATGTCAAGAGAGCTGTAGTTCCACCACCTGCAGCTATGGAACCAAGTGATGTAAGGGTCATACCTACACCAGCTGTTGATTCAGATAGGTTTGAATATGTAAGGCCAGTACCACTTGACCATTTAGCAATTCTATCAGCAAGACCAGATCCTGATACACTACCAACTAACAAATCAAAACTTGTAGTAGCATCTCTTCTGAAATAAAGATTTGTACCATTAAACCAGAGGTCTCCAATCTGTGTACTTCCAGATCCTGGGTTAGTTCCTGAAGAAGAAGGCAAGTTGATTGAAGCATAACTGGTTGTAGCTGCTGAAAAGACTGTTCTGCCGTTTTGAACTCTTAATACAGTATTTCCAGCACCAGCTGTAATTTCTGTCATTCCCTTGAAATCAACCAAGAATCTTTGAGTACCGTTTTGATCAATATCAATAAGGTTTCCTGCTGTTGCTGATCCGTTGGTATTATTTACATAAAGGATTGTTCCTGTTGCAGTAGCTGCATTTACTGATAAACCAACACCTGAAGCAGCAGTTGGAGAGTAACTAAAGTTTGCACTACCTGTGATTTCTCTTGTTGCATTATAATAAGCAACTTGAGTAGCAGTTCCACCTCCAGTAATACCTGATCCAGGGTAGTTTATTACCAAGTTTTGGCCAGATGTTGAAAGGAAAGAAGTGCCTCCAACTGATGCAGACCCTGATAATGTTACTGCACCATAGATACCACTAATTTGAGTTACAACAGAATTACCACCGATAAAGAATCCACCTGATGCTGCTACAGTACCAGTTACTGATAATCCAGTTCCGCCAAGCATTGTTATTCCAGTTGCTGAAGCTAATCTGGTATTTCCACTATCGTAAATAACTACACCATTAGATGTAAATTGAGCAACTGTAGCCCCTGTTCCACCATTTGAAATTGGTAATATACCTGTTACAGAAGCTGGAGTGGATAGAGACAGAGCACTCCAAACAGGTGCTCCTGTTCCACCTGACAATAAAACTTGATTAGCAGTTCCAGCTGCATTGAAAGCCATTGCAGAAGTATTAGTACTGTAAACAATTGCTCCAGGGACTTGAGTAAGGGAAGCATTAGTTCCACCATCTGCAAGTGAAACATCATTACCATTCACTCTATAAATGTATGCAGAACCAATTGTTATATTTGTATTTAAGTCAGTTGATAGTGATGGATTATTTGAACCATCTGTAACTAAAACTGAATTTGCAGCAGTGTTTGTAACTTGAATAGCACTACTACCATTTCCAAACAAAATACCTTTTGAAGTGAATGTGTTAGCACCAGTACCACCGTTATTTACTGTAAGAATATTACTTACAAAGTCAGAACTTGCAAGATTTACAGTGCCCCAAACAGGTGCATTGGTTCCTTTTATCAATACAGAATTCCCAGCGCCAGCGAAAGTTAATCTCGCTAGTGATGTAAAGGAAGTTCCAGCTGATACATAATACATATCTCCTGGACCCCAAGAGTTGGTTGGGGTGGCTAATACATATTGAGCAGTTCCACTTGTGTAAAGATTGAAAGTAGTAGCATTATTAGCTGAACCAGTAAATGTTAAGTTTCCAGAGTTTGAAGATAATGCAAGAGTCTGGCTATTTAAGTTAAGTGTTGAACTTGAACTTAAGGTAAGGGTGTTGTTGCCACCAGTTAGTGTAATATTAGAACCTGTTACTGTAAGAGTTCTAGAAGCTACTCCACCAGCTAATGAGTAACCATCTGCATTCGCAGTTAGGGTATTAGATGAAATTCTAGCATCAGTGTCTGCAGTAACTGTAAATGAGTTGAGAGTACTTGATCCTAATGATGCAGCTCTAGTTCCACCTAATGTAAATCCTCTAGAAAGGTTAACACCACCAATCGCATTAGCTTGAACAAGATTGACTAATAATGCTAAATTATTGCCTGATTCTACTAAACCTTGACCAGCGATAAGAGTATTTCCACCAGCAAATAATGTCCAAGCAATTTGAGTAGATCCAAAACCTATCGGTCCAAGTGATGTTGTATCATTGGAACATACAAAAGCGTGATCAGCATAATTTGTACCTTCTTCAATAAATAAGAAAGTACCACCAGTAAGTTCTTGAACACCATTTTGGTTATCAGTATCAGTAGCTCTTACAAGAAGCCATCCTGAAGTTGCAGCTCCGCCATTTGAACGAACTTCATAGATACCGTTTGCGACCCAAGAAGAAGCAAATCCACCATATGTAGTAGGATAAGCACCATATGCTCCAGCTCCAGAAGCATATCCTCCAGTTACACCATCTTTGATCAATACTCTTTGACCATGTGTAAGAGCTATTCCAGAATATGTATCAAAACCAGCTTCAGATGTAATTGAAGTTGCTGGAATTGTAGCAATAATATAATCGCCAAATCCCCAAGTTGTTCCTGCTGATCCACCTAATTGTCTATAGCTTCCACCAATAGCTGAAATGGTTGTAAGTCTTGCTGAAGCGTGAACATCAAGACCACCAGAAATTGAATCAGCATATGATTTATTTACAATATCGTTTGCATTTGTAGGAGTACCAGTAATTGTACCAGTGGTGATAGCAGCATTGTTAATTGTAAGTGTGCTTGATCCACCAAACGTAAATGATGTGCTTGTAGTATTAGTAAATGTTGGTGCTGCGCCAGAACCACCCGAAACTAATAAGTTACCAGATGCAGCATTATCAATTAAGGTTGCTGCGTATTGTCCTGAATTACCACTTACATAAATTCTATTACTATTACCAACACCACCACCAGGACCTAAGTTAGAACCAGTGCCACCATAAGTTGTGCCGATCGCAGTTGAATTCCAAACACCACTAGTAATTGTGCCTACAGTTGCAAGCGAACTTGCAGAAGTGATGTTTGGTTGAGTTGCTGTTATGATGGTACCAGTAAGGCTTGTAACTGTAACTGCAGTACCTGAAAGAATTGGTACTTTTAATATTTGTAAACTTGGGTTGTAAGTTAATTGAGATGCTTGATTCGAAACAGATAAACCTACACCCGAAACACCCGAAGAAGTTGATGGTGCAAATGTTATATAATTATCAGCATTACCAGTATTTGCTATAATTATGTGATTAGAAGCTGTAGTTGCAAATCCAACACTCAATCCAATTGCTGCAACATAATTTGGTGCAGTATTGACTCCCTGAGATGCCAAAACTGATCCTGCAGCTACTGCTGCTCTTTTGGCTAATGATGTAGTTGTATCAGCGTATAAAATATCACCAATAGAATATGAGTTAAATCCAGTGCCACCATACAAAGCAGTAATTGCAGTGGCTGACCAAGTACCAGTTCTGATTGTACCTACTGAAGTAAGAGAAGAGTTTGTTACCCCTGTGCCCAAACCTCCAGCGTTAAGAACTAAAGTTCCACCAATTCTGTATGATTGCCCAGTTGATGCATTTATATCACCAGCAACATCTAAAGTGTAAGATGGAGCAGTTACATTGTTGATTCCAATTCTAGAGTTAACTGTATCAACATTTAATATTGGTGTACCAGCAACGTTATCTAATTGGATTGCAGTGGCGGAATTTACTCCTGGCTTAATTGTTACATCACCAGAACTTGTAAATGTTGGTGAAGAAACAGCTGTACCAACATAAAAACTACCAGATTCATATCGTAAAACATTTGCATTTGGATCTACATTGAATTGAATGTCATACGAAAGAGCTGAACCAGAGGTTGTACTGTTATTCATAATTGGATAAAGTACAGTTGATCCAGAAGCAGCAGCTACATTTGCAGTACTAGCAGAAATGGTTGTAGTCCATTCATAATTTCCTACACCATTGACACTTAAGTAAGAATTGTTTACACCCTTAGCAAGAGGAACCAAATGTGTGTGACCAGTACTACTTGAATAAAAAATATCGCCTACTGCAAAAGAAGAGGTATTTGTTGAAAGAATGTATTTAGCAGTACCACCACCAGCAAAGTTTTGAACTGTAGAAGTTGGAGATGAAAGACCAAGGGTGAGTGTATCTGTAACAGTGGAGTTTGAGATTGTTAATGATGATAAGAATCTAACTCTATTGAATTGAGAACCACTAGCTGCACCACCAATTGTCAAAGGTCCAGAGTTACCAATACCACCAAATGATACTGCAAAACCAGCTGATGGAAAACTTCCCGGAACAGCAGAATTGTAGCCTATAAGTGTTACAAATTTATTATCAAAATTTGAACTAATAGCTACATCATTATATAAAGCTGCATAAATTGTTGATGATGCAGGTTTGAAGAATATGATTTGTCCAAAGCCTGAAACTTGGTTGATACTACCACCAATACCAGATCCAAAGCTGTTTCCTACACCCCATTGAGGTGTTGGAGCATACGAAACTCCTCCCCAAGCACCACCAATACCTAAAACTGGTGTATCAAACGTATTTCCTGGTACTCTTTCTCCCCAGTTAAATAATGAAGCTTTAGTTTCATTTGGGTCAAAAGTTGCATAAGCATTAGGGTTTGATATATACTTAAAGTCAATTTGAGAAAGAGAGTTGACAGAAGTTGCAGAACCAGCAGCACCAAGACCACCATTTGAGGGAATAATAATGATGTCTTTATTAGCTACGGAAACAGCTATGCCACCACCAGAATAAGAACCTTCTGTTCCTGTTAAAGGTCCTTCCAACATTGTGTCAAAAGCTACAAAGTCAGATTGTGCTCTAAATCCTTGGTTTTCAGAAACAATTTGTTTAGCTACATCTTCAAGTACTGCCTTCATATCTTCTGCAGACATTGTTTTAGCTTCAGAATTAGCAATATTTTGTGCTTCTTCTACAATTGCTTTTTGTGTTGCTTCTTGAGATATATCTACTGCTAAATTTTTAGCTTTTAAAGCTTGTAAAACTTTATTTCTGAAATCATCTTGATATGCCATAGTTGTTTCCCTATTATTGCCTGTGTTGGATTAGATTTATCTTGGTATCCCTACGATCACCAACAATAAAATAATCGAATTCTATTATTGAAATACGTAAAAAATCTCCTGAGCACCTTCTAACTTCAAAATTTTCGGATGATTGAGAATGAATATAAAGAGGATATTTACATTTTGATGTGATGATAATTGTCACATTTTCTTCCACTAATTTTTTCCAATAATCAGGAAAATCAATTATTACTGAACCTTTGCCTTTTGCTGTTCCTCTAAGGTATGCTCCGTGTTCAGGACCTTCTAAAGATCCGTGTTCTAATAATTTATTTTGTGGATCTAATGGGTGTGGTATTAAGAAGCTTTTTGTATGAGCTTTGATATTTCCAGCTACATTAACCACTGTTCCGCTTTGATACATAATAGAATTTGTAAGAGCGGTTCCTGCAGATGTCCATAAAGGAATATAGGCTGATGTTCCTACACCTGATAATGTTCCTGTATTTGTAGCTTGGAATGTAACTGATGAAGAATCTATGGAAAAAGTGATACCAGAACCAGCAACAAAAGTTCTATAAAGTAATGTTGTTCCTGATACATCTGATGATAAAAAAGCATTAGGTGAGGAAATTGTTGATCTTCCAGTTCCTCCACCTACAACACCTAAAATACCATTAGTTACACCTGCTAAGTTGTATGCTTTCCAACTGACACCATCCCACCTCCAAGACTTACCATTTTGTGTGTAAATCTGTCCTATTGTTGTTGGTGTGGGAAAATCAAGTGCTGCCATTAATATTGCTTCTTATGGGAATATGTATATTATTCTGTAAACTTTTTACAAAACATTTCACAATCCATATCTTCCCTTAGTAGCATTGTAATTTTGCAGGATTTCTTGGGCTGTAAGAACACGATTATAGATTTGAACCATTGCAATATTTCCTATAAAATATTCAGTATTAGTTGCAACTCTTCTACCAATCGCCATATCTTGTGTAGTGTAAGTTATGGTATTTGAATTCATAGATCCGCTGTGATATGATGTGACAGCAATACCGCCTACATACAGAGTAATATTTCCTCCTCCGTTTGTAACAGTACCACCCATATAATTCCATCTATTTCTAGTGATGGATTCGTTATTAGCTGTTCTCCAAGAAGAGTCAGCTCCTATAGCAATGAAAAATGTATTTGACGTTCCAAGGTAATTAGTTGCAGTGGCCATTTCCCAGCCATTAGTTCCAGTGTAAGGGAAAGAATTACCTACCACTGTGTTTCTTATATTTATGTTTGTGGGATAAATCCAAGCAAATACACTAAAATTGCTTCCAGTATCAAGATTTGTAGTAAGATCTATGAAATCATTAGAACCATCAAAAGTGAAGTAACCTTGATTCGAAGTTGTAAACCCTACTCCATTTGTCAAAGTTCCATTCTTGGAGCTAACCATACTGTATGAAGTGGTTCCAGACCCGCTATAACTTCTTGGGTTAGCTGCATCTTGATAAAACACTAATCCATCAACGACTAATGTTGGAGATTGATCTAGTCCCATTACAATCCAAATCTCCTTTTAAGAGCTATGTAACTTTGTAATATTTCTTGTTGTGATAAGGCTCTATTGTAGATTGATGTATGAGCTAAATCACAATTTATATAATGACCAGGTCCATCAGCATTAGATCTTGCGAATGATAAATTATTATTAGAACCATAATTTACAACATATGCGTTAGTACTTGATATTGTAGAAATTCTGTTTTGTCCATTTACATATATTTTTTGTTCACCTACAACACCAGTATTAACATATGAAACCAAAGCCCATTTATCATAAACTTCATCTAAAAAAGTGGCACTACTTGAATAATTTAAGCTCCAAGTATTGCCAGTATATCCTCCAACTATTGCGAGTAAAGTATCTCCCTGTCTACCAAGTCCCCAACCTGAATAAGCTACTCCACTAGCATCTGTACCTCTTGTGGTAACTACATATCCCCAACCAGAACTTGCAGCTCTCATTCTTGTGAAAATATTAATAGAAAAAGCTGTATTATATTGAAAATCTAAAGCGGGTATTCTAGGAAATTGTATGGTGTCATTAGATCCATCAAAAGAAAAATATCCAGAATTATTAGATGTAAATGCGACACCACCTTGCATATCTCCAGTAATTAATAAATTTGTTTCATAAGCAGTATTTCCTGACCCTGGATAATTTTTATAATTTGCAGCGTCCAATTGAAATATTAAGCCATCAGAAGCTATAATTGGGCCAGAATCAATTCCCATTATCTAAATCTTCCTTTTGTGGCATTGTAATTTTGTAACACTTCTTGGGATGATAATGCTCTGTTGTAAATCATTAATCCTTGAACATTTCCATTTAGATATCTTGTTTGGGTAAATCTCCATCTACCTAAGTTTATAAATAGTTGAGAATCTCCAATTCCAGCAGCAGTACGAGCTAAGCCTGATTGTGTTCCATCAACATATAATACAGAATTAGCACCATCGTTTGTACCTGTGATATGTCTCCAAGTTCCATCTCCTACTTGAAATGTACTTGTGCATCGTGTAATACCAAATCCTGGTTGTGCTCCCCATTCTAAAACTCCACCAAGATCAGGTCTATCTTGAAGAAAAAATCCTATAGATCCAGGTGATGTTTGATAATTATTGTCTACTAAAGTTTGGATAGTTGCTGTCGTAGAACCTGTTGTAATCCATTTAGCCCACAAACTTACTGTGATAGGAGAACCAGAATTTAGACCAGATGGATATGGAATATTTACATAATCATCAACACCATCAAATGAAAAAGATCCATTATTAGATGATGTATATCCAACTCCACCTACAAGAGTTCCACCAGTTCCAACTAAACTATTAACTGTCAATCCTGATCCTGAATAAGATCTTTGGTTAGCAGAATCTATGTAAAATATTAATCCATCTGTTATTATTACATTATTATAATCAACACCCATTAAAGTCCATATCTCCCTTTAGTTGCATTATAATTTTGTAAAATTTCTTGTTGAGATAGTACTTTTCCATACACTAGGATTTGAGACATTAAGCCATTTGCATAATGACTGCTAGGATAAATACTCCAAAGTGCCCCAATTCTAAATGTTCCAATACCAG
>JACCEB011558413.1_pt1 | contig 12229 bp, 12 predicted proteins | sample 7454761 | NCBI WGS metagenome assembly JACCEB01 (sample SAMN15323454, study PRJNA562643) | freshwater metagenome | isolation source: river surface water | place: USA:Blue River Watershed | collected 2017-08-18 | reverse complement strand
GCTTCTTTTTCAAATGCGGCTTGTAATTTTTTTAACTCACCCATATTACGCTTAATCGTAACTCTATCGAACCAATCACCACCTTCTCTCAAAGTGTATTCTTGTGCCGCATCAGCAATACCACCCAAAGTTTCAGCTACTTGTCTGATATCGGATTTTCTAGCCATTCCTTCTCTATGTTGTCCATAGGTAGAAATTATTTCTAAAAAATGTCTTTTTAGTTCGGTTGGTAATTGTTGAAGCTCATCTGCTTCGTTTAACAAGTCTTTTAAGCGTATCATATACTATTTATTTAAAATATCGTTTTTCTTAATTTTTTGAATGTATCTCATTAATTCCTGCTTATCCATTCCCATAGCATCAATTACCTTTGCTAATACAAGCATTTCTTTTTTACGAGAAAGACTCATTCCTTTAATTTGAGAAACCATTCTATCTAAATATCTTTCTACTGATACTGGTAAGTTGGTATCTAAATCTTCCAATGATTCTTTAACCACTTTATCGTTAATAGCTTTTCCAGGTACTAAATTTACTAATTTCATATTTTTTAGTTTAATTCAATTATAATTTCTCTCATTAAATCTTGTGACTTACACCACTTACCGCACTCATCTGCAATTTGTTTCCATTGTTTAGATTCATTCATTGGTGCCATAAATGCTCCATGTGTAGATGGATTAGATACAAAATCCCAACCTACTAATTCGAAATCTTCTTGTACCATTACAGTTCCATCTTTTAATTCTTTTACTGAACCTAAACCTCTCGATGAAATACCTAAACGAATGTTGTTTTTTAATAATTCTCTCAAAATGTTTCCCGATGGAGTTGAAAGTATTTCTACTACACCAACAACATCATCGCCTTCCCAAGCAATTTCTCTAATATTATGAGAAACATTTTTTAAATTGATAACGGGAGAATCTGGATGGTCTAACTCACCCAATGCTCTTCTTTCTTTGATTAGTTGTCTATATTTTTCAACCTCTCTCATTAAGATTTCTTTAGGATATCTTCTACCATTTTGATTTGCAGCACCTGCTCTTTGCAAGATTCCCTTAACCAAATAAGTACCATTATCTTGTTCAACCAATTTGGCTTCAAATAAATGGGTTTCTATCAATAATCCTTTATTCATCTTACTTTATATCTTTTTTAACTTTTTCTATTGCCTTATCAGTTACCGATTTATCTGACCAAGACTTTAGAAATACAGTTTTTAATTGGTTTTCTAATTCTTTTTCATCCAAATCACCATTTGTACTATCCACCATTTTAATGATTTGAGTTTGTACATATGGTAACTTAACTATTTTATCAGCCGTTGAACTATCAATTCCTTTTTTGGTATCAATCATATCACTAACTTTATCTATAAAATTATCATTATTAGATAATGAAGTTAATATTTTTTGAACCGGTTCTTTATAATCTTTTTTAGCTGTTAAATAATTTACTCCTTTTTCAGCTAAAGTTATAATATAATAAAAAATAATTTTACCAATGATAAGACCACCTAAAATGGTTGCAATATCAATAGCCATATTTTCATTTACTTTTTTTTTTGAGCCCCTTCATTTTTGGCTCTTAATGCTGCTAAATCTGAACCTTCAATCTCACCATCCTTGTCCACATCAATTTCCTTTTGTTTATCAGTTAATTCAGCTTCGTTATATCCTTTTAATCTACCTTCCGATTTTGCTTTGTAAGCAGTATCTACGGCATTAAAAAATTTCTTTTTTTCATCATCAGACATAGAACTAATATTCTTGCCACTCTTATCTAACATATGTTTAAACAATTGTTGATAATCGTTTTCTTCCTTTACCACTTGCTTAACAAGTTCTTTTAATTGAGATAGATTCATTATTCTGAAATTTGTCTAATTTTTTGGTCTAATTTTAATAGTCTTTCTTTTATACTATAAATATGACTATTTGTTCTTTTCCAATAACTTTTATTATCTACACCACTTTCATTCTTAATTTTTCCGTACCAATTAAGAAATCTTTCCATTTCCGCTAATTGTTTATTGATATTAGATATACCTCTACCAATTTTAGCTTGTGCAGTTGATTCATCCTTTTTTAATTCTAACCAACGATTTTCATTAACTACACTATATCCTGTTAAATCCGCTTGTTTTTTACCTTTGGATTTTTCATCTTCTTTTTTACCAAATGCAAATGGAGTACCATATCCATCGGCATTACCAGTAACATTCATCTCATCAACTTTTAATTCAGCATCTTTATATAAACCACTAACTTTTTGGTCTAATTCGTTCGCTAATGCTTTCTTTTTATCGTTTAATTGTTTGAGTTGTTGAATGTGTTGTTTTTCAGCAGAAGTTCCTTTGGTTTGTTTGTATAAATCCAAATGTTTTTGAATTTGGTCTACAACATCGGAATATTCTTTGCTAATTGTTTTTATACCCCTAACCTCTTTAATGATAAATTCCTTAACGTGGTCAGGCAATCCTTTATGTTTAGTTGATGCAAAATCTTTGGCATCTTTATCAGACATTGAATCAGCCGCTTTTTTTACTTCTGGAGATGGATTTTCCATATCACCTTTTTGAGCTGCATGAACCATACCCATAAATCTTTGTTGTGCTTTTGATTGTGCTGGCATTTCTAATTAGTTTATGATAATACTGATGCAGTTCCTGCTGATAATTGAATTCCTACGGGATGGCAAGGATAAACTTGACCAGGTATTAATGTTTGTAGAGATAATGAACCACCACCTTCTACTGATACACTACCTGTTGTAGCTATACCAACTGGCAACATAATTCCCCAAGCTCTATCATAGTTTCCGGTTGTATCATGTCTACCAATTTTAGTAACTACACTTGATGAAGTGAATGTACTAACTTTAAAAATTCTATAATTTGTCATTGTTTATTTCTTTAAACTATTTTTTAATTCACTCAATAATTCGTAAGTCATCATCATAGCAGATAAATGTTGCTCTCTAATTTTTTTAGCTGATTTAATTTTTTTAATATTTGCTATTGTTTCTGCTAATTTAATTTGAGTAACTTTATCATTTATTTTAGAACCAACTTCTTTTAAATTTTGAATTAAAGTTGATACTTCGTTTGAAACATAATCATTTAATTTACCAGTATTATTAATATTATTAATATATTCCTTTAATAATGCTTTTTGTTCTGATGATAAATTTTTGTATTTGTTATTAAATGATTCTACTAATAACTTATATGATACCGCTCTTAAATCTTCATCTTGCTTTCTATATTCTTCCAAAACAGCATCTTTCATTTTAGAATCTTTGTTCTGAATAGATGTGTTGATAATATTTTCTGCGATTGTAAAACGAGATGAAACTATATCTGTTGGGTCAAATTGTTCCGTAGATGTTACTGTTTCAAATATTTTATAGATGGATGCTAATGTTTTGTAATTTGAGATAGGAGATTTGATGAATTCATCTAATCCATAAGTTTCTTTAATCTCTTTGATAAGATTATATTTTTCTTTTGTAAGTTTTTTCTCGTCTAATCTTTTACGAGCTTCTAATATTGTATTGATGAATTGTTCAGCTTTTGATTCAGAATTATATCTTTCATTAATAAGATATTGATATAATTTTAATTCTTTTGATAATTCTTTTTTACCATTAAAATGCTCTTTTAATATTTTTTCCGCAACCGATTTATTTGAAGACATAATTTCTGATGTAATTTGTCTTACTAATAATTCAAATATAAATCCAGTATTTTTAAACTTCGAATGTTTTATTTTTTTCATCAATTTTTATAATTTGTCAGATATAAATATATTTTTCTATTGGTTTATTACTCTTTTGTTAAATCTTCTGTCAAAATAGTCTTTTTATTACCATTCATATCTTTAAATATTTCTAAATATGAATTTTTTCTTGGCTTATAAGGGACAGAACCTTCTCTTTGTTTTAGAGTTTTTATTCCCAATGGGTCTCTTCCTTCCGGATGGTCATCTTTACCATATCTAACCGGGTCTTTTGGTCTACCAACCTGTCCTTCGTTTTCTAATTCAGTTTTTAATCTATCCAATTCTTCTTCTACATTGGTTGGTCCACCTTCAGTTCCCGTTTCTTTAGCAGGGTCTACACCTTGCGTTTCAATTGATGTTAAACGGAACATTTGTTTAGTATCATCTAATACAGCAAGTGTTAATTCATCTTGCTCATCTTTTGCCATCTTCATAACGGATTCATACATCCATTCTTTAGAGAACATTTTAGTTTGTTGCATTTGCTGAATCAATGCCACTTTTGATGTATATAGTTCTACTTGTTCTTGTTCATAAATTTTTGATGGAGTTGTAAGTTCAATAGTAAAATTAGTCAATCTATCATCATCTATACCCTGTGCATATAAGTGAACGATTGCAATTTTAGTTAATTCAGAAATTATTACTCTTTGAATTCTTTCAATAGTTTTAGCAAAACGAATATCCATAGATGCCAATGTTGCTTTACCATTGGTATCTTCTTCAAATCCTAAATACGCTTTTGGAATCTTTAATGCCGCCATTAACTTACCTTTTAAGTAGTTAAGGTCATCAATCATATTATATTCTAAACCTTTTAATGTATCAATTGATGTACCATTATCGTTACCACGAACTGGCATATAATAATCTTCAATAAGGTTTTGGATATTGTATTTTAAATTGTACTCACCCGTTCTTTCATCAACAAATGGAACTTTTTTAGAGTTGTTGATAATCTTTTGCATATAGTTATCCACTTCGTTTGGTGGAATATTACCTACATCAATTTTAAAGATTCTTTTTTCAGGTGCTCTCATTACTCTATGGATTAACATTGCATCTTCCATCAACATTAATTGTTTCCACACTCTTCTACCTCCCTCAATTATAGATTTACCATATGGTAAAAAGTTTGAATCTGAATTCAAACGTAAGTGTGCCATTTCGTAATTTTCAAATTCTTTTTTAGGAGTCATACCATACGCACCTAATGGATTTTGATATGGTGCATATACAAATTTAACTCTCTGTGGATTTGATTCATCAAACCCCTCTACTCTACTAACTTCATATGGAGATAAAGGCATTACATTTACAATACCAATACCCTCTTCCTCTGCTATTTCCAATTGTAAAAAGAAATCTCCGTATTTAACTAAATTTCTAGTCCAAGGCCAAAGATTAAACTCAACATTAAGAATATCGTAAAATAAATTTTCTAATATTTGTTTGATATTATCATCTTCGTGATGTATCTTTAGAACATTACCTTGTTCATTTTTAGCAGTACATTCATCTGCGTAAATATCTAATGCGGATGCTAATATTGGGTCTGTATCCATTGAATCATAATCTCTAAACAAGTCGATTCTAACTTGCTGATATGCCATTGATGATTCTAATTGACCCGTTCCATAATTAGTTACCTTTAACTTCATAAAACGGTCAACCAAGTTCGTGGTCATATTCTGCCACTCATCTGTGTCAATTACTTTTATCCCTTTCTCCGTTTTACGAACAATGGTGTTTGTTGAAAATAATTTCTGTAACCTACCTAATACTGATTTATCTGCCATTTTTTAATTTGTAAAGTATCTATAAAGATAATAAATTTTTTTGTAATTTCCAAATATTATTACCACTTTCTGCAAGACCAATATCTTGCTTTATGTCTTGGTCCTGGTTGGTCACAATTGTGTCTTGCTCTAAAACTTCTTCTCCTATCAGGATTGTTCTTTTTAATTTTAACTCCTTTTTGACCAAAGTTTACTTTTACAACATTACCAGCTGGATTTTTAACATATACTTTAAATTTCTTAACATCACCTGCCATTGGTTTGCCCAATTTAACTTCTCTACCTTGATATTCAGCTTCTCTTAAACATTGACAACCTTCGTTTAGATTTTTGTCATATCCTCTCATAAAAGCAATGAAATCTTCCATATCTTCATCTTCTACATCATATTCTTCTGGTTCAACTAAACCGTAGTTTACATCATCATCTGAATCAATATCTTCTTTAATAGGAACGCAGTTAGGAACTTCTCTACCATCTTTTGTTTTCATTCCAATTTGCTCATATCCTTTCCAACAAGGACCTTCTGCTTCTTTTACCGGAACGCAGTTAGGAACTTCTTTACCATCTTTGTTTTTCATTCCAACCATCTCGTATCCTTTCCAACAAGGGTTTTCTAATTCTTTTATGATTTTAGTTAAGTTCATTTTAAAAATATTTTGTATCCAACCTATAAATATATAAAAATTATCGAAGTAACCAAGTTAAACTTTCAATTTCTTTATTACCTACTTCCATTTCATATGGATTTCTACTTAAATGACCCGTTGAAATCATTCCTTCGTATTTTGAAACGTGTGAAGAGTTTAACATATTTTTAGTTAAATCTATCCCCTCTTGTCTTAAACGAAGAGCAGTATTACGAACCCACAATCCGATTGCCAATGCCATAATTAAGTCGTCATTGTATCCTTTCATTGCTTCTGCTCTACCGCTTTGCCAAATAAATGTAAACATTTCATCTATCAATCTGCCACTACGAATAAGAATATCTTTCTCATTCATATAAGTATCCAATGCTGATATGATAAGAGGTCTTGTTTTTGATGTTGTAGAGAAACCGGCAACCATTTGTTTTTCATCTCTGTAAAACTTACTACTCATCTGTCTTTCAACATCGATATACTTTAAGTCATTACTCATATAGAATAAATTACCGTATCCTCTATCTATGATTTGTTGAATACATGCCCAACCTACATTTGAGTTTTCTACTACCAATAATGCGTTATTATATTCAGTTGCTAATGCAGTTAGGAAATTTCCAAAATCTTTGGTATCAATCATTCCTCTATATTCTGCAACTTGCGAACAATCTTCTATATCCAAAACTTGTGCAGTAGAATAGTCAGCACCATCACCTCTTGCAACGTCAGCTACAACCATATATTGTTTGTTGTAGTTTGGATATTCCCATTTCCATAAGTTTCTATCAAACCCTGCTTTTTCAACTGGTTCCATAACATAAGTGTTCTTATACCAAGTTAATAATTCGGGGTCTAATACTGTATCACCCGAACCAACAAAGTCACAATCACATTCTTGTGCTGCACCTTTTGCTCCTAAAATACGAGTCTGTTCATCTCTCCAAGCTTGATTTCTTTCAGGATGTACTGTCCAATGGAGATTAATACAATTAAATCCATTTGAACCACTTTCTCCTTCTACCCACATTTTGTGAAACCAGTTACCAATACCATTTGGTGTAGATAATACAATTGCACTACCACCCGTTGATAGAGTTGATTGTGCCGATAACCAAATTTCATCAATATCTCTAATAAATGCTGCCTCATCCACTACCAATAGAGATAGGGCTTCCGAACGACCTGCGTCAGGTGAAGATGCGATTGCTTTAACTTGTGAACCGTTTTTTAATTTAAGTGATAGTTTGTTGTCCTCAACCGAAGAATTACCACCATCTCTTAACCAAATGGGTAATAAATCGTGCATTACCCTTACCTTTTCAACAAGATTCTTTGCAACCGTTACTTTAGTTGCAATAACCAATGCATTAAAATCTTCGTTAAACAACATTTTCCACAAAATAAAACCTGCGGATAGAGTTGATAAACCCAACTGACGTGATTTAAGAATGATGTTAAAACGGTCTTCTTTAAAATCTGTTAAACAGTTTTCCTGAAACGGATATAAATGAAAAGGTATTTTACCTCTTGTCGGGTGTTGAATAACACAATATTTTTTCATAAAGTAAATGGGGTCTGCCGCACATTTACGATATTCTTCTGCAATTATCTCTTTAAGAGATTTTTTAGGTTGCCCTTGAACTGCCATATTATTTTTTCAATCTAATCTTCCAACCAACTGATACACCAAAATACTTATTTCCGTTGCCATCTATAAGTAAACTTGTCCCGTATAAATTATCTTTTTTAGTTTTAAGAGTAAGTTGTGGTCCTATTAATGCAGATGAATTACCTGCTAAACCTTGTACTCCTACATAAACTTGATTTTTTGGAAGTTCTTTAACAATTTTAGTATCGGTAATAGTTCTCTCATTTATTTGAGCATTCCATTTTCTACCGATAATTTTATTTTTACTAATAGTATCTGTTATTTCTACAACACCCAAACCATCATTTAATACTAATCTATCTTTATATAAAACTTTTGAATGATAATCTTTTAAGATTCTTTCAGTATCTGCTTTTATATAAACAGGTACTTCTACATTTTTTTCTACAATTGTTTCGTGATAAATATCTTGTCCTTTTTTGTATTTTATTTGAGTATGTTCAACAACAAATGTATCAATTTTGTGCTTTAATAATTCATATTTTTTACCATCAACATCAATAGTTTTAACGGATTCACCCTCACCACTACATTGCTTAAATACAATAAATGCAACTAAACCAATTATTAAAATGTTTGTGAATGAGAATAACTTTGTCATAATCTATTGTTTTATAAGTTCTGGATGATTTAATTCTAATAACTTATTTTCCAATGCAAGTTTTCTTTCTAAAAGAGCTTCTATTGCATCGTATGCACCGTTTATATCTGTTCTAATATCTTCTTTTACTTTTTCAATATCAATATCCCATTGCCAATTAGAAATAGTACCATTTTCATTTACCATTTCAATTTGTTGTGTAACACCTTTTAATGCTTCTTCGTATTGAACTTTTAAATCTCTAACAAAACCTAATTTGTTTAATGTAATTTTATAATCTTCATAATAAGGCCAAGTACCATCTGCTCTCAATACTGACTCTTGTTTTATTAAACATTCCAAACAAAGGGTAGTTTTAACAATTGCCTTTTTATCAGCTCTACTATATTTTATAGTTTTACATTCTGGTGAAGAACACTTACTAATTTTTTGTAAGTATTCCCTTACCTCATCCATTTTAGTTAAGTTTGTTCTAAACCCATCTTTTTGTTCCCATTCTACACCTTCACTATCAACCCACTTCTCACCAATTTCTCTTTTTTTATCAGCTTCTTTTTCATAACCAAATGTAGTTTGATTATCATCTGTTCTACCAAAAACTGTATCTATAACTAATTGACGAGATTTGTGAATGTGTTTGTTTTTTTCTTCAAAGGATTTTCTCTTTGCCATAATTCTATATTATTGTAACTAATTGATTTATTATATATATCAAACTATTCGTAAAAAATACCTAAAATCTGATTTAATGGTGCAAATGTTCCTGTAAGTTTGTAAGTGTTTCCTTTGTAAATGAATACAATACCCTCGTTTGGAACTATTTTTTCTAACCCACCAATTGATTGTAATCTTGCTAATTCTTGTTTTAATTTAGCAATTTTAGAAACATCCCCACTACCCCTTACTTTATCAGCAGTATCTTTTAATCTTTGTTTCATATTAGCAACTGCTGCATTTGGATTTGCAGTTAATACTGAATCCATAAATGATAATACATCTGCTCCAACTCCTAAGAATATCTCCTCAAAAGGTCTGATATTATCTTTTTGTTGTTTTGCTACATTTACTTTATCATTATCAATTGCCCATTTTTGAGCATCTTTATCAGCAATAGTATTTAAACGGAATGATTTATCACCAAATGCCCATCTTTTAATTAACGCATCTCTTTCTAACTTTTGTAATTTAACTTTACTCTTATCTATAAAGTTTGCCCACCAAGCTTGATGATATTCAGCAACACCATCCTTATTACTTAATTGGAATTCAAATTGTAATTTTTGTAATTGTGTTAAATATTTAGTTTGTTTAGAAGCCAACTGCTCATTGTTTGGTAATTGGGTTACAGGAGGTCCTTGAATTGTATATTTAGATTGAACATCTCCATTAACTTGTTTAATCATTCCAGCTAATACTCTTGCAGCACTTTGGTCAGCACCAACTGCTTTACCGCTTTCATCATAGCAAGTTGTGTTGTGGAATACTAATAAGGGTTGTCCGTAAGGTATCACATTTACCGATGTAGGCCAGATAACTTCTAAGTTCATAAAACATTTACCTTCATTAAATATCTTCGTTCTCTGTGCCTCCGTCAAACCACTAATTGCTGCTGATAAATCTTTCATTGCAAAGTTGTAAGCATCTGTTAATCCACCTCTACCCGCAAACTTTGATGCAACATCTTCAATACCCATAGCATTTGCTCCTGCATCTGCTAAATGTCCTTTGTTTCTTGCTGCAATTAATCTACCATTCTTCCAACTGATTGCAAGAGCTTGTCCATCGGTTTTTTCTCTCGTTAATTCCAATTTACCAGTTAATGCTCCTGTTATGATATTTTTTAAATCACCAAAAGTTAATTTCATATCATCAAACGGATGAGACATGTGTCCATATGCACCACCTTCTGTTATTACAGATTTGGTTTTATTTATATTTTCACGCAATATTTTACCACCATTATTTTTGATAAAATTTTCAATATCACTTTCATTTTTTGCAACTTCTACATTGTGATATTTTTGCTTTAAATTGTATAGTTCGGTTTGAGTTATGTAATTCCCATCTACATCCCAAACCCAACCACCTGGTTTTGATACTTTTTCGGAATCAGTTGGAACATACAAAATCTTTTCAATTTTGATATTAGTAAGAACTACTTCATTCCAATCCGATTCATAATATAATGTATTGGCATTTGAATATCTATCTACAAATTCTTTTTTTCTACTCAACATAAACTTTTCAGCTGCTTCAAAGTATTTTTTTATGAAATCAGCTTTTTCCTGATTTGTAATTGTACCATTAAAATACTCTTGCATATATTTTACTCTATATGGCTCTAATTCAGGAGCAAAATCGTAAACTTGGTATCTTTGTCTATTTGGATTACCAAACATAACACCTGGTTCAATCCATCTTCTACCTTGATGGTCTGGATAAGTCCACAAATCGTGAATACTTTGTGCCAATATAGTTCCCGTCATTGATACAATTACACCACCCTTTGTCCATAATCCTTCACCACGTGTAATCTTTGAACCTTTTGCAGTTATATTAAATGTAGAAATTGATTTTTTAGTTCCTTCTAATGCTGCAACTTTTGGTAAATTTTTAATATCTGTTATATGTAATGATTTTGCAACTATTGGGTCTACCAATTTTTTAATTATATTTAACGATAATGGAACTTCACCACGTAAACATTTATCAAATACTTCGGTTTCCCATTTAACTGCTTCGTTTAAAGATTCTTTTAAACTTCTTTTTTTAAGAATTATTTGTTGGATTTGTGAAAATATAGATTGTATATCTTTATCTAATTGTTTTTCATCGGCACTCATTGGTGATTCAATATCAACATTAGAGTAAAGTTTTTTCTTTTTAGCAATTAGAACATCTACTTTTTTAATTAAGTCATGTCTTACTTTATCCAAATCTTTTATGATTTCAGATGCAGTTTCTTCTTTTACAGGCTCGTATCCTCTATCTTCTTTATCTTCCGTATCAGGTTGGTAACCAGGTTCTTTGTATCTTTTATCATCAAAATCAATGGTATCTAATTCAGCAGGATACCCATAATCAGGTGCATATGATGATGATTTATGGTGTAATGTAAAATCTCTATCAGCAGTTGTATCTGGTTTGTGATTTTTTGTATTTACTGCTTCACCAAATGCAGATGATTTTATTTTGTGCCAACCACCACCAGGTAATCTGAATATTCTTGCTGGTATTCTGAATGTAGAACCAATTGGTAATTTACTTTGATATTGTTTATCTATGTGAATTATCTTTGTTAAAAATTCTTTTGTTTTGTTATCAGCTCCTAACAATTCAACTTCAATCTCGAGTGGTTTACCACCAATTTTAATAGTTCCTGCATACAAACCTTGTGTAATTTCATTTACAATTGTAGGAGAATTGGTTTGAAAATCACCTTTTCTCATTACAGTTTTAGCAATAACTTTATTTGCCATTTTTACAAATGGAATATTAATATTACTTCTATCGTCTTTAACTACGATTTGATTGTATTTTTCTAAAAAATCTAAAAATTGTTTTTTGTGTCTTCCTAATCTTTTAAAAAAACCCGTTAGTTCTGGTTCTGATATTTCTTTGCCATTACGAGTATCATTTACTCTATCAAAAAAGTGATTACTAAATTCAATATCAGCAGGGTCTAATTCTCTATCGGCATATTTTTCAACACTATCTAAATTAGAATG